>CAACWI010000345.1_pt1 | contig 14237 bp, 14 predicted proteins | sample 2275591 | NCBI WGS metagenome assembly CAACWI01 (sample SAMEA5312452, study PRJEB27640) | indoor metagenome | biome: indoor environment; feature: uncontrolled; material: polymer tiles stone | place: Germany | collected 2014-07-07
GCACAAAAACGTGTTGAAGGTAATAACTATGACACGCGTAAGCAAGTCCTTCAATATGATGATGTTATGCGTGAACAACGTGAAATCATTTATGCTAACCGTCGTGATGTTATCACAGCAAACCGTGACCTTGGTCCAGAAATAAAAGCAATGATTAAGCGTACTATTAAACGTACCTTAGAAGCACATTCACGGAGCAACCGTAAAGATGCTTTGGATGCTATTGTTGCTTTTGCAAGAACTAATATTGTTCCTGAAGAAAGTATTTCAGTCAAAGATATTCGTGACATGAAAGATGAGCAAATTAAGGATTATCTCTACGAGAAAGCCTTGGCTATCTATGAAAGTCAAATTGCAAAATTACATGATAAAGAAGCTATCTTAGAGTTCCAAAAAGTCTTGTTATTAATGATTGTCGATAACAAATGGACAGAACACATCGATGCTCTTGATCAATTACGTAATGCAGTTGGTTTACGTGGTTATGCGCAAAATAACCCGGTTGTCGAATATCAAGCTGAAGGGTTCATGATGTTCCAAGCAATGATTGGAGCAATTGAATTTGATGTAACACGTACGATGATGAAAGCACAGATTCATGAACAAGAACGTGAACGTTCAACCCATCATGCAACAACGACAGCAGCTCACAATATTGCTGCGCAAGGTAATGGTCAAGAATCTGAGGGAGCTCTTGATTTTTCTGGTGTTAAACGAAATGATCTTTGCCCATGTGCTTCAGGTAAGAAATTTAAAAATTGTCATGGAAGAAAAAACTACTAAGACAAGCCAGATTTTTCTAACACATAAGACAAAGGAAGCTGGGAAAATTCCCAGCTTCCGAGGTTTATCATCACAAATACATTGATTTAGGATAAAAAATGATTATTGGACATGGTATAGATTTACAAGAGATTTCTGCTGTTGAAAAAGCTTTTAGACGAAATGAACGTTTTGCCCAGAAAGTTCTAACATCAAATGAACTTGCTATCTTTAATGGATTAACTGGTAAGCGCCAAATCACTTATTTAGCAGGACGTTGGTCAGCTAAGGAAGCTTTTTCCAAAGCATTAGGAACAGGTATTGGCAAGTTAAGTTTCCATCATATTGAAGTATTATCTGATAAAAAGGGACGCCCTTACATCAGTCGGTCTCCATTTAATGGAAATAGTTTTGTTAGTATTTCTCATAGTGGTGATTATGTTCAAGCAAGTGTGATTTTGGAGGAAGAGTAATGATTTCAAGTTTACATCGACCAACTGTGGCCAAAGTAAATCTTAATGCAATAAAAGACAATATTAAGCAAGTTCAATCTCATATCCCAACGGGCAAAAAAGCCTATGCAGTAGTCAAAGCAAATGCCTATGGACACGGAGCAGTCGAAGTAGCTAAAGCTATTGATCCAGATATAGATGCTTATTGTGTTTCCAACTTGGATGAAGCTTTGGAGCTTCGCCAGGCTGGTATCACAAAAGAAATTCTAATTTTAGGGATTATCTTAGCTGATCAGCTAGCCTTGGCAATTGAGAACAATGTGACATTAACTGTTTCAAGTCTGGAGTGGCTTGAAGATGCTAAGCAAAGCGGAGCAGACCTAAGCAAGTTGCATGTCCATCTCAAGGTTGATTCTGGCATGGGTCGGATTGGAGTTCGTAGTCTTTCTGAGGCTAACGCCTTGATTGCTGCGCTCTTAGCTGAAGATAGCCATATTGATGGCGTCTTCACTCATTTTGCAACAGCCGATGAAGCTGACGCTGACAAATTCAAACAACAGTTACACTTCTTTACAGAGTTAGTAGAATCATTGGACCATAAGCCTGCGCTGGTGCACGCTAGTAATTCAGCAACCAGTCTTTGGCATAGTGAAACCATTTTTAATGCAGTCCGATTAGGCATTGTGATTTATGGATTGAACCCGAGTGGAACTGATTTAGACCTACCATATCCATTAACTGCTGCGCTGTCTTTGGAAACTCGTTTAGTCCATGTGAAGACAATTAATGCAGGTGATACAGTTGGTTATGGGGCCACCTATCAAGCCAAAGAAGCAGAAGTAGTTGGAACAATTCCAATTGGTTATGCCGATGGCTGGACGCGTGATATGCAAGGTTTCTCTGTCTTAGTTGATGGACAAGCCTGTGAGATTATCGGACGCGTGTCAATGGATCAGGTAACCATCAGATTACCTAAGGTTTATCCAATTGGAACCAAGGTAACCTTGATTGGGCAAGATGGGTCTTCCGTAATTTCAGCAACGGATGTCGCAGACAAACGTGGAACAATCAATTATGAAGTTCTCTGTGTCTTAAGTGACCGTGTGCCTAGAAAGTACTTTTAACTGAAAAGTTGGCAAAACTCTTGTATAATAGGTACAAGAGTTTTATTAATGATGAGGGGTATAAGAGATATATGAATTTACAATCACCAATTTCAGAATTGAAAGGGCTTGGCCCCAAGTCTGCAGAAAAATTTCATCAATTAGAGATATATACCATTGAAGACTTATTGATCTATTATCCATTTCGTTATGAAGATTTCAAGAGTAAGTCAGTTTTCGACTTGCAAGATGGTGAGAAGGCTGTCTTAACTGGACAAGTGGTGACGCCAGCAACTGTCCAATATTATGGCTTCAAACGGAATCGTCTTTCCTTTAAAATTAAACAAGACGAGCTAGTGATTGCGGTCAATTTCTTTAATCAGCCCTATCTAGCTGATAAGGTTGAAATTGATAAGGAAGTAGCTATTTTTGGGAAATGGGATCAGAAAAAAGCTGCGCTTACAGGCATGAAATTTCTGATGTCTCTAGAAGATGATTTGCAACCTGTTTATCACACAGTTCAAGGAGTTAGCCAAACTGCTCTAATTAAAGCAATCAAAGCTGCATTTGATGCAAATGTCTTGGACCAAATTAAAGAAAATATTCCAGCATTACTTCTTCAAAAATACAAACTGATGCCTCGACAAGATGCAATCAGAGCCATGCATTTTCCAAAAGATTTAAGGGAATACAAATTAGCTCTTCGTCGCATTAAATTTGAAGAACTCTTTTACTTCCAAATGCATTTACAGTTGTTAAAAGTGGCTAATAAATCTGAAAGCTCAGGTTTAGCCATCAACTTTTCGCAGGAAGCTGTTAATGCCGTCATTACCAACCTACCTTTTCCATTAACTGGCGCACAAAATAAAAGTCTTAGAGAAATCTTAGCCGATATGAAATCGGGCCACCATATGAACCGTCTTTTACAGGGAGATGTTGGTTCAGGGAAAACAGTTATTGCTAGTCTAGCCATGTATGCCGCATACACTGCCGGCTTTCAATCAGCCTTAATGGTTCCTACAGAAATCCTCGCTGAGCAGCATTATGACAGTCTAAGCCAACTATTTCCTGATCTTTCGATAGCTATCTTAAAATCGGGAATGAAGGTAGCTGAGCGACGAACAGCCTTAGCAGCCATTGCTGACGGATCAGTGGATATGATTGTAGGTACCCACGCGCTGATTCAAGATGCTGTTCAATATCACCACTTGGGACTAGTAATAACCGATGAACAGCACCGCTTCGGGGTTAAGCAACGACGAATTTTTAGAGAAAAAGGTGACAATCCCGACGTCCTTATGATGACGGCTACACCCATTCCTCGTACGCTGGCCATTACCGCCTACGGCGAGATGGATGTGTCAATCATTGATGAACTGCCTGCAGGGCGCAAGCCGATTGTGACCCGTTGGGTCAAACATCAAGAGTTAGATAAGGTTTTGCCTTGGATTATGGATGAAATTGCCCAAGGCGCTCAAGTCTATGTCATCTCTCCTTTGATTGAAGAGTCCGAGGCACTGGATTTAAAAAATGCTGTCGCTCTTGAGAGTGAGTTGAAAGACTACTTTAAAGAGTCTGCCAGAATTGCCTTGATGCACGGGAAAATGAAGAATGAAGACAAGGATGCTATCATGCAAGCCTTTAAGAATAAAGAGACTGATTTGCTGGTGTCAACGACTGTTATTGAGGTTGGTGTCAACGTTCCGAATGCAACTATAATGATGATAATGGATGCTGACCGTTTTGGTCTTAGTCAATTACATCAGCTTCGTGGTCGGGTTGGACGTGGTCATAAGCAGTCCTATGCAATTTTAGTGGCAAATCCAAAAACTGATTCTGGTAAAAAACGGATGAGGATTATGACAGAAACGACAGATGGTTTTGTTTTAGCGGAGGCTGATTTGAAGATGCGTGGTTCTGGTGAAATTTTTGGAACGCGCCAGTCAGGGATACCAGAATTTAAGACCGCTGATATTGTCGAAGATTACAATATCTTAGAAGAAGCTAGAAGAATTGCCAGTGAAATTGTTTCGCAAGTGGCTTGGCAAGAGGATGACCGTTGGCAAGCTATTCTTCCCAATCTTAGTGAAAAAGGTAGCTTTGATTAATCTTTCAGACTAAAGGCTAGAGTGGGAAATCGATTTCAAAAAATGGTATACTTATAAGACTAGTTAAATGAAAAGGAGACTACTATGAGCAATCAGATAATTGGGCAAACAGGTCTTGAGGGATCGCGTATTGCACTTGGCTGTATGAGAATGGCGGCTTTAGAAGTAGAAGAGGCTAAAAAAGTAATTTCAACAGCAATTAATGAAGGGATTAATTTCATTGATCATGCTGATATCTATGGAGGTGGGGAATCTGAAATTCGTTTTAGAGATGCTGCTAAGAATCTTGGACTTTCGCGTGACCAATATCTTCTACAATCTAAGTGTGGGATAAGAAAAGGCTTTTATGACTTTTCTAAAGAATATATTCTATCATCTGTTGATGGTATTTTAGAACGTCTTGATACAGACTATTTAGACATTTTAGTCTTGCACCGTCCAGATGCACTTGTTGAACCTGAAGAAGTGGCAGAAGCTTTCCTTCAATTAGAAAAAGCTGGCAAAGTGAAACACTTCGGTGTCAGCAACCAAAATCCACATCAAATTGCTTTATTACAGTCTTATCTGAATGAACCATTAGCAGTGAATCAGATGCAATTATCACCTGCTCATACGCCTATGTTTGATGCTGGATTCAATGTTAATATGCGTAATCAAGCGTCAATTGATCATGACAATGGTGTTGTTGAGTATTGCCGTTTGAATAAGATTACTATCCAAGCTTGGTCTCCTTTCCAAATTGATTTGGACAAGGGTCTCTTTGCTGGTAACCCAGATTATGAAGAGTTAAATCAAACCATTGCTAATTTAGCTGCTCAATATCAAGTTTCTGATGAGGCAATTGTCATGGCTTGGATACTACGTCATCCAGCGAAAATGCAAACTATTGCTGGTTCAATGAATCCAGAACGACTTTCAAAAATTGCACGTGCATATGATGTTCAACTAACTCGTGAAGAGTGGTATGATATCTACCGAAGTGCTGGTAATTCATTACCATAACAAAAAAATTGAGACTTTTGGTCTCAATTTTTTTGTTATTATAAAAGACTAGCCTTCAATGTATTCTTTCAGTTCATGGCCTTCTAAACCAGCATTGAGAGCTATTAATAGTTTTAGGCGTGCTTTTGGTGCGTTCAACTCTTTGACGAACATAACACCTGCTTTTTGTAAGCTAGCTCCGCCACCAATATAGTCATAGACAGGCTCTGCTATTCCATTAAAACAACGAGAGACAAGTACAACGGGGATGCCTAACTCCAGTAATTTTTGAACTTCGGGGACAGCTAATGGAGGAATGTTACCAGCGCCTAGGGCTTCAATGACTAAGCCTTGAATATTATCTGGTGTTAAGAGACTGAGGATGCTTTGGTCGCCCATTCCGGCGTATGCTTTGATGATTGGTACAGTCCCAGAAATTTGCTTAAGGTCAAAGCGGACGCGCGGTTCAGCAGTTTTGAAGAAAAGGATATCGTCTTTAAGGATCACACCTAGAGGTCCGTGGGTAGGTGTCTGGAAGGTCGAGATGTTGGTGGTATGTGTTTTTGTGACATATTTGGCGGCATGGATTTCGTCATTCATAACGACTAAAACTCCTTTATCTTTTGCTTTGTCATGGCTAGCAACTCGCAGTGCGGTTAAGTAGTTATAAATGCCATCGCTCCCAACTTCATTGGTACTCCGCATTGCACCAGTAATGACAATGGGAATATTGGGAATTTTCATGGTATCTAAGAAGTAGGCTGTCTCTTCTAAGGTATCCGTTCCATGGGTAATTACGACGCCGTCGTAGTTATCCCCCACTTCTTTAATTTTCAGATAAAGGTCAAGCATATGAACAGGTCTAATATGAGGACTTGGTAAGTTTAAGAAATCAACAACACTTAATTGGATGTTTTCAAGTTCAATTCCAATTTGGGTCATTGGATTAATTTGGTTTGGAGCGACTTTTCCAAATGCATCAGATTGCATAGAAATTGTTCCACCAGTATGTAAGACCAAAATTTGTTTCATTATTTGTCATACTTCCTTCAATTTTATGTTATAATCTATTCTATCATAAAGAGAAGTGAGTAAAATAAGTTTTGACAATTAAAGCCGTTTTTTTTGATATTGATGGGACATTATTGAATGACCGAAAAAATGTTCAAAAAACAACTCAGAAAGCTATTAGAAGTTTAAAAAGTCAAGGGATCATGGTTGGCCTAGCGACAAGTCGTGGGCCTGGTTTTGTGCAGCCTTTTCTTGAGAACTTTGGGATAGATTTCGCGGTAACTTATAATGGTCAAATTATTCTAACACGGGATAAAATTCTCTATCAAAATCAATTACCAAAATCACTAGTCTATAAAATCATTCGTTATGCCAGTGAAAAGAAAAAAGAGGTCTCTTTAGGTACAGTAGCTGGTTTAGCCGGTTCTCGAATTATTGATATGGGGACAAGTCAGTTTGGACAGGTTGTCTCAAGTATTGTTCCCAAGAGTATGGTCACAACAGTTGAGAGCAGTTTTAAAAACTTGATTCGTCGGGTTAAACCACAAAGTTTCACTAACCTTGTCACAATCATGCGTGAACCAATTTATCAGGTTGTTATGGTTGCTTCAGTGGAAGAAACAAATGAAATTATCGAAAAATTTCCCTACGTCAAAATTACCAGAAGTAGTCCCTATTCCATTGATTTCATTTCGATGGAGCAATCAAAAATCAAAGGGATTGAACGCCTAGGTGGAATGTTTGGTTTTGAATTATCTGAAGTAATGGCCTTTGGCGATTCCGATAATGATGTGGAGATGTTAAATGGTGTGGGAGTCGGAGTTGCCATGGGCAATGCCGATGAGTTAGTTAAAGAAGGTGCTCACTTTGTTACAGCCTCAAATAATAATGGGGGTATTTCAAAAGCTCTTGCGCATTACGGCTTGATTCATTTAGATGTTGAAAAAAGCTTTAAGAGTCGTGATGAGAACTTTAACAAGGTTAAAGATTTCCACCGCGTTATGGATGGTGATACTGTCGAAACACCGCGCGGCTATTCTCTGAAGGAAGCTAGTCATCGAGCTGACTTTAAGGTTGAAGAACTAGTTGAATTCTTATATGCGGCTAGCCAGGGTGAAAAGGGTCAATTTACTCAATCCTTGATGGATTTACACTCTGCCATTGACCGCGCAGCCATAAAAGTACAGTCCAAAGAACATCCTGAAACCCCAATGGTCGGTCAAGTTGATGCTTTGACAGATTTACTTTACTTTACTTATGGCTCCTTTGTTTTAATGGGTGTTGACCCACAACCGATTTTTGAAACAGTGCATGAGTCCAATATGGGTAAAATGTTTCCCGATGGGAAGGCCCATTTTGATCCTGTGACCCATAAAGTTTTAAAACCGGCTGATTGGGAGAAACACTACGCCCCAGAGGCAGCAATAAAAAAAGAATTAGATAAGCAACTTCAAAAATCACTGCAAAAATTAGAAAAATAAAAAAGACTTGAATGATCAAGTCTTTTTTATTATAAGGTTTTTTTACTATCACGAACGACTAATAGGTCAACTTTTGCATGGCGTAGGATATACTCTGATGAAGACCCAATAAGTAAGCGTTCAAAAGTATTAAGCCCAGTTGCCCCAACCATTATGAGATCAACGTTTTCGCGATCTGGAATTTCATGGGCAAGTAAGTTTTTCGGATTGCCAAATTCAATTACTTGGCGTACTTGTGTTAGGCCTTGGGCGCGTGCTTGTTGTTCTAATTCGGACAAGACTTCTTTGGCTTCTTGTTCTAACTTATCATAGATGTAAGTATCAAAAGTGGCAACGCTTTGTAATGCACGTGTATCAATAACATGAGCTAGAATTAATTCACCGTTATTACGAAGTGCGACGTTTACACCTTTGTTAAAAGCCAATTCAGATTCAAATGAACCATCGACGGCAACCATTACGTGTTCATACTTTTGTGACATAATCTTGTCCTCCTATGTTAAACTAATAAAGTATACTTTATAGTAATATTATACACCATATCAGTTAATTATGAAAGCGTTTCACGCGTTTTCCTGAAATGATTTTATGATATAATTTCATTATTTTAATTATTAATAAGTTCTTCCTATTTTAACAATATTTGTTTATAATATAGAGCAAAAGGAGTTTGCTATGAAAATATTTGAAAAATCATCGAAATTAGATCATGTGGCTTATGATATCCGTGGTCCAGTTTTAGAAGAAGCAGAACGCATGATGGCAAATGGCGAAAAAATATTGCGATTAAATACTGGAAATCCAGCTGCTTTTGGATTTGAAGCCCCAGATGAAGTTATTCGTGATTTGATTGTCAATGCGCGTGCAAGTGAAGGCTACTCTGACAGTAGAGGAATATTTTCAGCCCGTAAAGCAATTATGCAATATTGTCAGCTTAAAAAATTTCCAGATGTTGATATTGATGATATATATTTAGGAAATGGTGTATCAGAATTAATTTCAATGTCTATGCAAGCTTTACTTAATGACGGGGATGAAGTGCTAGTACCGATGCCTGATTATCCACTATGGACGGCCTGTGTCAGTCTATCAGGTGGTAAAGCTGTTCATTATTTATGTGATGAAGAGTCAAATTGGTACCCTGATATTGAAGACATTAAATCAAAAGTATCCAATAAGACTAAAGCAATCGTCGTTATTAATCCTAATAACCCAACAGGTGCTCTATACCCTGATGAGATATTAGAAGATATTATTCAAATTGCACGAGAAAATGAATTGATTATCTTCGCTGACGAGATTTATGATCGGTTAGTGATGGATGGTGGTGAACATACTGCTATTGCTAGTCTGGCACCAGATGTATTCTGTGTCTCAATGAATGGCTTATCTAAGTCACATCGGATTGCAGGTTTTCGTGTTGGTTGGATGGTTTTATCTGGTCCCAAAAAAAATGTCCGTGGCTATATTGAAGGACTAAATATGTTAGCTAATATGCGTTTATGTTCAAATGTATTGGCTCAACAAGTTGTTCAAACCTCACTAGGAGGTTATCAATCTGTAGATGAATTGTTATTACCTGGTGGACGGATTTATGAGCAACGTAATTTTATTCATAAAGCAATTAATGATATTCCAGGTTTATCTGCTGTTAAGCCACAAGCTGGACTTTACATTTTCCCTAAAATTGATCGCAATATGTATAATATTGATGATGACGAACTCTTTGTATTAGATTTATTAAAACAAGAGAAGGTGATGCTTGTCCATGGTCGTGGTTTCAACTGGAAAGACCCTGATCATTTCCGAATAGTCTACCTTCCAAGGGTGGAAGAGCTAGCAGATGTGCAGGAAAAAATAACACGTGTGCTAAGCAAATACAAACGTTAATAAATCAAATAAAATTAAAAGAACTTGGAATATTTACAAGTTCTTTTTTTATTAATGAAGTAAAAAAAAGATTAAAATAGGAATTGTAGAAATAATAAACAATTTTCTGAAAATTCCTTGCGAAATCGCTTCACCTTTGATATAATTGAAGCGCAATAAAATCAAAGGAAAAGGTGAAAAATGCCAAATTTATTAGAAAAAACACGTAAGATTACGTCCATTCTACAGCGTTCCGTTGATAGTTTAGATACTGAACTACCATACAATACAATGGCATCTCGTTTAGCAGATATTATTGATTGTAATGCTTGTATTATTAATGGTGGTGGAACTCTATTGGGTTATGCCATGAAATATAAAACAAATAATGACCGCGTTGAAGAGTTCTTTGAAGCGAAGCAATTTCCAGATTCATATGTTAAAGCAGCAAGTCGTGTTTATGATACAGAAGCAAACTTAACTGTTGAGAACGAGTTAACAATCTTTCCAGTTGAATCTAAAGATGACTTTCCAGAGGGATTGACAACAATTGCCCCAATTTATGGTGGCGGTATGCGATTGGGTTCATTAATTATTTGGCGTAATGATGAACAATTTGATGATGATGATTTGATTTTGGTTGAAATTTCAAGTACTGTTGTAGGTATTCAATTACTTAACTTACAAACAGAAAACCTTGAAGAAACAATACGTAAACAAACTGCTGTAAATATGGCAATTAATACCCTATCTTATTCTGAAATGAAAGCTGTCGCAGCTATTTTAGGTGAATTAGATGGTAACGAAGGACGTTTAACAGCATCAGTAATTGCTGATCGTATTGGAATTACGCGTTCTGTTATTGTTAATGCATTACGTAAGCTTGAAAGTGCTGGGATTATTGAAAGTCGCTCACTTGGTATGAAGGGAACTTATTTAAAAGTTATTAATGAAGGTATCTTTGATAAACTAAAGGAATATTAAGATGACCAAAGCACTAATATCAATTGATTATACACAAGATTTTGTTGCTGATAATGGCAAGTTAACTGCTGGTCAACTAGCGCAAGCTATTTCAGAAGCAATTTTCCAAGTGATCAAGAAGGCCTATGATGATGGAGACTATATCTTTTTTGCCATTGATGGTCATGATTTAGATGATAAATTTCACCCTGAATCAAAACTTTTCCCACCACACAATGTTAACGGTACAAGTGGCCGTAATTTATTTGGGCCCTTAGCTGACCTATATGAGTCTATTAAAGAGGATGATTCTGTTTTTTGGATGGATAAAAGACACTATTCTGCTTTTTCAGGAACAGATTTAGATATTCGTTTAAGAGAGCGTGGTGTAACTAGTCTCATCTTAACAGGCGTATTAACTGATATTTGTGTATTGCATACAGCAATTGATGCCTATAATTTAGGTTATAAAATTGAAGTTGTTAAAAATGCAGTTGCGAGCATCACTGAAGAAAATAACCAATGGGCACTCAATCATTTTGAGTCAGTTCTTGGTGCAAAAATTATATAAAAAAGACGTGAGAAATCCACGTCTTTTTGCTTATTTCTTGATAATTAAATTTATTGCTTGATTGATACGTTCTTCTTGAAGTTGTGGGTCATCTGATGGATTTTCGATGACTTGTGTAATTTTTTCCCCAATAATTACACCCATTGTACTATTAATGCTTGAACGAATGGCAGTCAACTGAGTAATGACATCGAAGCAAGATTTTTCTTCTTCAATCATCCTTTGAATTCCTCGGATTTGTCCTTCGGTCCGTTTAAGTCTATTAATAATATCCTTCTTTTTTGTTTTCATAAAAACCTCACTTCCGAAGAATAATTATACTTGGCTTAAGACACTTTGTCAATTTTTAACCAAATTTTATTAGTTGACTTTCGGAGTTTCGCGTGCTATTCTAAAAATACCACAAGGGGTATATAAGGAGTGAGAATGATTTTTAATAAACTTTTTGCTAAACAAAAACAAGAAACAATTTCGACTCAAGAGTTGGAAGAACTCTTAAAAACTAAAAACATTGATATACTAGATGTCCGGACAAGTAATGAATTTCGATCAGGACATATTAAGCAATCTCGAAACTATCCATTATCTTCTATTTCATCTTATCAAGGAAGAAAAGATAAAAAGATTTACCTAATTTGTCAGTCTGGGATGCGAAGCAAAAAAGCATGCAAAACCTTGAATCAAATGGGGTATCAAACTGTAAATATAAAAGGTGGCATGTCTGCATGGACAGGTCCTAAAACAAATTAAGAATGCGTAAAGGAGTAAAAATGACTAAAATTATTATTGTTGGTGGCGTTGCTGGTGGTATGTCAGCTGCAACTCGTCTTAGACGATTAATGGAAGATGCAGAAATTATTGTATTTGATCGGGGACCTTATGTTTCTTTTGCTAACTGTGGCCTTCCCTATCATGTTTCGGGAGAAATCGCTGAACGCGGAAGCTTATTAGTCCAAACACCAGAAAGACTTAAAGCTCGCTTTGAATTAGATGTGCGACCAGAAACAGAAATCATTGCTATCAATACGCAAGAGAAGACAGTTACAGCACGTCACGAAGGAAAAAAATACACTGAAACTTATGATAAACTGATTCTATCTCCAGGTGCAAAACCATTTATTCCCCAAATGCCAGGCTTAGAGCAAGCAGAAAATGTATTCAGTTTAAGAAATATTCCTGATTTGGATAAAATTATGGCTCAAATCGAGAGGCAAAAAATTGGTAAAGCAACCGTTATTGGTGCAGGTTTTATTGGTCTAGAAATGGCTGAAAGCTTGTCAAATAAAGGATATCAAGTTACAATTATTGAAAAAGCACCACATGTTTTACCACCATTAGATGAAGAAATGGCCAGCTTTGTTCAAGCAGAGTTAGAAAAGAATAAAATTACTGTCATTACAGGCCAATCAGCCCGCTCTTTTGAAGAAAAAGGACAAGTTATTGTCTTAGAAGATGGCAACCGCATTGAATCTGATTTGACAATTATGTCTGTTGGCGTGATGCCAGCCTCTGATTTAGCAAAAAATGCCGGCATTAAATTAGGCATGAAGGATGGAATCTTGGTTGATGATAATTATCAAACAAGTATCGAGGATATCTATGCTGTTGGCGATGCTATTATTGTTAAACAAGAAATTACAAGACAAGAGGCATTGATTTCACTTGCTAGTCCTGCTAACCGTCAAGGTCGTCAAGTTGCTGACGTTATTGCTGGCTTGAGTCGCAAAAACAAAGGCAGCATCGGAACTGCGATTGTCCGCGTTTTCGGTTTAGCTGCTGCATCTACTGGCCTCAGTGAACGTGTGGCTAAACAAAACTTTGACGACGTTGCTGTTCTCCATACAAGCGGAAAGGATCACGCTTCCTATTTCCCAGGAGCAACCGATATAACACTTAAATTGGTCTTTAGTAAAAATAGTGGCCGTATTTATGGAGCGCAGGCTATTGGGCAAAAAGGCGTTGATAAAAGAATTGATATCATAGCTACCGCTATAAAGGGTGGGTTGACTGTGGAGGATTTGCCAGAGTTAGAATTCACTTATGCTCCGCCATTTGGCGCGGCCAAAGATCCAGTCAATATGGCAGGATATGTTGCTATTAATATTATGGAAGGAACCAGTGATACAATCCAATGGTATCAACTAGAAGAAGAACTAGCTAAAGGTAAAAAACTACTAGATGTTCGTACCACAACTGAATTTGCAAAAGGGAACTTTGCTGATGGCATTAATATTCCATTAGATGATTTGCGCGGTCGTCTTAATGAACTTGATAAAAATCAAGCTTATATTGTAAGTTGCCACAGTGGATTGCGATCATACTTAGCAGAACGCATTTTAATACAGGCAGGCTTTACTGTTCAAAACTTGGACGGTGCCTACTCTCTATACAAAAGTGTTTACCCAGAAAGGATTAACCATGTTTAAATCAGAATCAATTGTCGAATTAGAAGGATTATTGAGACAAGATCAGATTAACCTGATTGACGTTCGTGAAAGTTTTGAATATGAAACTGGGCACGTACCTAGTGCAGCCAATATGCCATTAAGTCATTTTGAAGAAACCTATCAGACCTTAGATAAAAACAAAAGTTATCATATTATTTGTCAATCTGGAGGTCGTTCAGCCCAAGCTGCAACATTTCTTGTAAATCAAGGGTATAAAGATGTGACAAATGTTGAAGGTGGAACTGGAGCCTGGACAGGTAAATTAGATTAGTAAAAAAACCTTAGGAAGAATTGAAGTGATCCCTAAAAGTTAGACAGTATATTTAAGTTAAGGTGGAAAGGTTATAATAAACTAGACACAAAGTTAAGAGAAATCGTGGAAAGGTTTATTATGGCAAGAAGAAAATTCGATAAACAATTTAAAAATTCTGCAGTAAAACTCATTCTTGAAGAGGGTTACTCTGTTAAAGAAGTCAGCCAAGAGCTTGA
>CAACWI010000045.1_pt1 | contig 14139 bp, 12 predicted proteins | sample 2275591 | NCBI WGS metagenome assembly CAACWI01 (sample SAMEA5312452, study PRJEB27640) | indoor metagenome | biome: indoor environment; feature: uncontrolled; material: polymer tiles stone | place: Germany | collected 2014-07-07
TACAAAAAACAAACTAATGACTAGCATTAGTTTGTTAAGTAATTATTTACCAAGTTTGTTTTTTGCAGCGTCTGCAAGTGCTGTAAAGCCAGCAGCATCATGAACTGCTAAGTCAGCAAGCATTTTACGGTTAACTTCAATTTCAGCAAGTTTCAAACCATGCATTAATTGTGAGTAAGACAAACCATTCATACGAGCAGCTGCGTTGATACGTGTAATCCACAATTTACGGAAGTCACGTTTCTTTTGACGACGGTCACGGTATGCATAGTAATAAGAATTCATTACTTGTTCTTTTGCAGTACGGAACAAGATATGTTTTGCTCCATAGTAACCTTTTGCTAATTTTAATACACGTTTACGACGTTTACGTGCAACAACTCCACCTTTAACACGAGCCATTTATATTTCCTCCAAATAATTCTAATAAATCTAGTAAATGCTATAGGGTATCTTATTTAAGACCTGTAAGCATTGCTTTAATACGTTTGAAATCTCCTGAACTTACCATTGTAGCTTTACGAAGATGACGACGTTGTTTTTTAGTTTTTCCGTGGAAACGGTGTGAAGTGAAGGCGCGGAAGCGTTTCAAACCACCAGAACCTGTACGTTTAAAACGTTTAGCTGATGCGCGGTGAGTTTTTTGTTTTGGCATTTTAGTATTCTCCTCTTAACTTAGTATATAACAATGACAATTATTTCTTGTCGGTAATTGGTGCAAGTTGCATAAACATTTGGCGACCATCCATTTTTGCTCTTTGCTCAATAATAGAAATATCTTGAGTTGCTTCAGCAAATTCAGCTAGAACCTTTGCACCAATCTCTTTATGAGTAATCATACGCCCTTTAAAGCGGATAGAAACTTTAACCTTATTTCCTTTTTCAAGAAATTTACGACCATTACGAAGTTTTGTTTCAAAGTCTCCCTTATCAATAACAGGACTTAAACGCACTTCTTTAACAGTCACAACGCTTTGTTTTTTACGTTGTTCTTTCTGTTTCTTTTGATACTCAAATTTGAACTTTCCATAGTCCATAATCTTGGCAACCGGAGGAACAGCTTGTGGCTGGATTAAAACCAAATCAACATTTAAAGAATCAGCAAGTGCTTGAGCTTCTGATAATGTTTTAATACCTAATTGTTCACCTTCTAGACCAACTAGACGAACTTCACGAACGCGAATTTCATCATTAATGAATAGATCTTTTTTAGCTATGATCTTCACCTCTTTATTTTTTTAGAGAAAAACGAAAACGAGCCTGATAAATCAGGCCCGCACACATTTATATCCTATTGGATTTGACATGTTGGGCCAGACAACCTAAGTCGCAAGGCGAGAAGCTCTCACTTCTGCTTTTCTCATTGTTACTATAATACCATAGTAACTATTGCATGTCAATCATTTTTTTTGCTTTTTCTTCAATAAATTTTACAACACCTGATATATCAATCCCCGTTGTATCAAAAACAATAGCATCTTCTGCCGCTTTAAGAGGAGAAACTTTACGGTGACTATCTTTATAATCTCTTGCTTCAATTTCTTGTTTTAAGAGTTCTAAGTCAGTTTCGATACCTTTTTCAATATTTTCTTTGTATCTTCTTTGTGCACGTTCATCCACAGAAGCAATCAAAAATACTTTTAATTCTGCATCAGGTAAAACTACTGTTCCAATATCACGACCATCCATGATAATTGATCCAGTTTCAGCAATACGTCTTTGTTGCCTAACTAATTCTTCTCGTATTTCTGGAATAGCTGATACCCAAGAGACATTATTTGTGACATCATTTTGTCTAATATCCAATGTAACGTCTTGATCACCAAGAAATACTTTTTGACTTCCGTCACTTGCTTTCTTAAATGAAATAGGTGTTTGAGCAAGATTATCTAATATGTCTTGAACATCATGCTCAGTGTATTTATTTTTTAATGCGATATATGTCGCTGAGCGATACATAGCACCAGTGTCCAAATAAGTGTAGCCAAGATCTTTTGCAATAATCTTGGCTACAGTACTTTTTCCACTTGAAGCTGGACCATCAATCGCTATTTTAATGGCTTTCATAAATTCCTCTTCAACTACTTGATAATAACTGCATCTCCAGGGTTAGCATACCAATACCCTTGAGTCATATGGTCTGGATTAAGTGCTTGTAATTCTTCAACACTAATTCCAGCTCTTCCTGCGATGGAAGCTACACCCTCACCTGGTTGAACAACAATTGTTTGTCCTTCAGCACTTGAACTTGAAGAACTAGAACTGTCATCAGTACTTGTACCAGATGCTTCATCATTACTTGTAGCTTTACTTGAATCTTTAGTATTTGTTGTTTTGTTTTTATTGTCAGATTTTTTTGAAGCCTTTGAAGAAGAAGCCCCATAAAATCCAATAGTATCATTTTGTTTATTACCACCACTGTTTGAAGTGTAGAAAAAAATGAATAAAATAGCTACAATAATAACAAAGAACACACTCAAGAGTGCTGTTAACCACGGTGTACTAAGAAGTGCACTCCTCGCATGTCGTGTCCTGGATTCTCTCGAATCTTTTACAATTTTTTCTTCCCATGGTTCTTTAGCCATGTTTCTCCCCCTTGTTAAATTAACAAATTCATATTAGAATAATACTATGAAAGTATCTATTATTCCAGAAAAATGCATTGCCTGTGGGCTCTGCCAAACCTATTCAAGCCTCTTTGACTATCAAGATGATGGAATCGTTAAATTCTCAGATTCACAAAACTTAAGTCAAAATATCGACCCTACAGATCAAGACGCTATCTTAGCAGTCAAATCTTGCCCTACCAAAGCCCTTACAATCCAGTAAGAGGCTTTTTATCTTTTTTATAAATTTCGAAATAATCTAAATTTACCAAATTATCAACAAGAACGACTTCACCTCTAAATTTAGGATTAATTGCCAAGGCATCTAAAAAATATTTTTTAGGCCATTTTCGCATATAAAACAGGTGTTTTTTTCCTTTTGCAAAAATTGTAATAGTTGATTTAGTAACTTCAATTTTTCTGATATCTTTAATTTTAATCCGACGAGGACCAAAAAATTTCAAAGAAACGATTTTTATAATTCCTCGTTTTTCATCAATAATAAAATACCGTTGAAGACCAATACCAACTAGGATAATAAAGATAGCAAATAGGACAAAGACTTGACTGGGAATATCTGTCCGCTCATATAAGAGAGACAGTCCTATAAATATAGGAACAAAAGCAATTGACCAATAAATGATGGAAAAAGATAACTCAGGTTGCCAATGGTAACGAATTTTACCAAATATTTTTATCATTTGTCCCCTCCATTTTTACAGTCACTTAAGCCTCTTGAACAATGCCGATGATAACATCTACTGCTTGTTCCATAGTTTGAAGACTAACAAATTCAAAACGACCATGCATATTTTCGCCACCGGCAAAGATGTTTGGTGTTGGAATTCCCATAAAGGAAATTTTAGACCCATCAGTACCCCCACGAATTGGCTCAATAATCGGTTTAATAGAAAGATACTCCATAACTGATTTAGCAATCGTAATTGGTGTCATATCTTTTTCAATGACTTTTTTCATATTGTAATACTGATCTGACAAGGTAACAAGCAAGCGGTCAGCACCAAGTTCTTGGTTCATTCTATCAGCAATAGCTTGAACTTCAGCTTTTCTCGCTTCAAAGGCTTGATCCTCAAAATCACGAATGATATAAGAGCTTTCCGCTTCTTCTACACTGCCTGACATACCATGTAAATGATAGAAGCCTTGGTAGCCATCAGTTTTTTCAGGTCTATCTGCCTCTGGCAATTGATTATGAAAATCAATCGCCAATTGCATAGCGTTAACCATTTGCCCTTTAGCAGTACCAGGATGGACGTTACGGCCCATAAATTTAAGCTCTAGAGCTGCCGCACTGAAGGTTTCATATTGCAATTCACCAAGTGGACCACCATCGACTGTATAAGCAAAATCAACGTCAAAGTCTTCGACATCAAACTTGTTAGCTCCAACACCGATTTCTTCGTCTGGCCCAAAGGCTACACGAATTTCACAGTGTTCGATTTTTGGATTAGCAACTAAATACTCTATTGCTGTCATAATTTCAGCAATCCCAGATTTATCATCTGAGCCAAGTAAAGTAGTACCATCAGTTGTAATCAAGGTTTGTCCAAGATATTTATTTAAATTAGGAAACTCTTCTGGAACAAGTGAATAGCCTGATTGACCAAGTTCAATCTTACCACCCTGATAATTTTCAATAATCTGCGGGCTAACATTCTCTGCATTAAAATCAGCAGTATCCATATGAGCAATAAAACCAATTTTACGTGTTAATGTAGCACTATTTGCTGGTAATGTTCCAATTAAATAACCATTTTCTTTAATATAATGAACATTACTTAAACCAATTGCTTCCATTTCTGGTTGCAAAATATTCAATGCAAAAGCAACTTGACTTTCAGTACTTGGTGTAGTTGTTGAGTCAGGATTACTTCGCGTATTTTCTTTGACATATTTTATAAATCTGTCTAACAAAGTTTGATATTGCATAATTCACCTCATAACTTAATCAATAACATTATAACACAGAAAGGCTTAAAAAACTCTTCTTTCAGATGATTTTTAAGCCTTTTCATTATACTAAATTGTGTAAGTCTTATAGTAGGATAAAATTCCAGAAACAATTCCCTGTGCTAGTTTTTCTTGATAAGCACTTGAGTTAATTCTTTGGAACTCTGTCGGATTTGACATGTAACCTAGTTCAAGAAGCACAGCTGGGGCTGTTGTTTCCCTTAAGACAGCAAATGTGTTCCTAAGTACGCCATTGTTTTTCGCGCCAGTATTTGACACAGTAGCAGCTTGAATGGCATTAGCCAACATTGAGCTACGAGTTAGTCGTTCAGCATCATTATGGAAAGTTTCGTTAATTTTTGATGGGTACTCTGGATAGTACTCATAGTAATATGTTTCAATACCATTTGCTGTGCTCGCTGTCGAAGCATTAAAGTGCATGCTGACAAAAAGGTCAGATAATGAGTTATTTGCTTTTTCTGAACGAGGTAATAGATCCATATAGCTATCATCTGTTCTCGTTAAGACAACCTTATATCCTGCAGCCTCTAACTTCGTTTTCACTAAATTCTGCATTGCAAGGTTCAAGGTTTTCTCTGTTTGGTTGAAATAGCTCGCGCCTGGAACATAACCTCCATGCCCAGCATCAAGATAGACAACTTTATTAATAATGGCATAATTTCCCTGTGAAGATGATTTCCCGGTACTTTCAAAGTAATATTGACCTAGGTTAAATCCACTTCTTGTATTATCACTAAAATCGATGTAAGTATGAACTGTATAGTTGCCGGCTAAAAATTGATGTAGTGCCTCATTGACCTGAATGCTAGCTGTTTGATTAAGTAAATCAGTCGTTTGATACCAATGTATATTGGATTGGTCAGATAAGGACCAAGCAGCTACACTAACTTTTTTAATTGTTTTTGTACCACCTTGAACATCGACTGTTAAGATCCCTTTATCTGCTTGGTAATTTGATACAGTAACTTTTGGTTGAATAATAACTGGTTGAATTACTTCTTTAGATATTTTAAAACTACCAAGATTAGTACCAACTTTACTTCCATCGGTATAATTAGTATAGACATGAACAATATAATTATCAGAAGTATTGCTGTGGTTGGCAATGTCAATCAATTGACTTGTGCTATTATTGGAAATTTGAGGCTTATACCATTTTAAATCATCTTGACCAGCTGATTCCGACCATACCGCCATCGAAACACTCGAAATAGTTTTAGTCTGACTAGTACCAACCACATTTACAGTGAAACTAGTTTTGGTCTCTTGATAGTTAGTTACCGAAACAGTTGCATTAGGTTTCGTTTCAACATTACTAAAAGTAGTCGTCAACAAGCCAATTTGACCACCAGTAATTGTACTTTGACCATAAATATGGATTTTGTATAATCCTTTTTCATTATTATGATTTGCAATGTTTACTAATACTTGGTAATTACCAGTTGCTACTTTACTAGCTTTATACCACTTGAGGTCATCTTGACCATTTTGATCAGTCCAAACAGGAATAGAAACACTTGTAATGGTATCTGGTACGTTATTAACGTTAATTGTAAAGCTCGATGGACTTGTTTGCGTAATTTGACTTGTTACTTGTGGTTTCAATAATGTCACTTCTAAGGTAGTAATCCCTTTCATGACACCATTTGATTTTTGATAAGCATGGATATGATAGCTGCCAAATTCTTTATGTCGAGAAAAATCAACATAAGCTGCTCCTTGAGCAGAAGCTGTATACCACACTAAATCATTTTGATTATTAACATCTCCCCATACAGCATATAGTATGGAAGCATCTGTTGGAATTGGTTGGTTATAAGTAATCGATATGCCTTTATCATCAGCTGTGGCGGTTACAGGACTTGTAGTTGTTGCCGCCATTGTTACTGATGCCATTTGTTTTTCTGGAGCACTAATTTCTTCAGATAAAGAAGCCACTTGATTTACTTCATCTGCTGTGACAGTTGAAGCAATATCAGTACTCTCATTAGTTTGAACATTTGCTTCAGTTGAACTAAGCACAACTGACTGACTAGTTATAGTTGTACTTGTTGTTTGGCTAAGATTTAATTCAGAAACAGGAACCTCAGCTGTTACAGATACATCTGATGAAGAAATCTCTTGATTTGGTACACTAGTTCCTGTACCTACTATGCTGTTAGTTTCTTGAGTTAATCCAGAATCAGTAGATACTGGTGTGGTATTATTAATATTTGTAGTTGTTGTAGTAGACGGTGTATTAGGCTCTACCAAGACATCTTCTGCCAAGACATTCTTTTGTACAAAAAGCATGCTTAAAACAAAAGGTGCTATTAAAAATATGTTGTTTTTAAGTTTCAAAATGGTAACCGACCTTCAATTTAATATTTAAATAATTATAACATTAATTCATATATGCTTCAAACTGACTAACCTAAAAAAGCAATCCTAGTTCTACTGTTGAACATAGGATTACTTGTAGTTTATTTGCTATTTTTAAAAATAAATAATTTACTGAAAACGTAATTTAGAGCAATGACTAGCACTTGACCAATGATTGTCTCAACAGCATTAACAAGACTGATATTATGATTAACAAATTGACCAATGATATTTGGAAACTTTTCAACCAGTAGGTAAGCGAGAGCCAAATCAAGTAATAAAGTAGCAATTCTTGCAATACTAAACTTAATTAATCGATTAAACCAACCAGCTCTAACCTGGTTGAAAACAAAAATATCATTAGTAATAAATGCAAACATAACCGCAACAACATTAGCAACCAGAGCTGATAAAGTCGCTTCTTTAGTCAGAGAAAAACATAACAGCCTAACAAACATGTAGACAAGTGTAGCTAGTACACCGAAAAATAAGTACTTAAAGACTTCAGAATCTATAATTTTTTTAAAAGATGTCGTTTTCAAATCCAAAGTCTCCTATTTCTTCTTATATTGAAAAATGTAATTTCCGTCCATATCAGGTCCATATATTTTATAAAATTCTTTACTAAAATCTTTATTCAAATTTCTATGACTTAAAATATATTGAACATGCAAATTATCCAATTGATTCTTGTTCAATAATAAATTTAAAACATCCGGAACTGGTGCTTCCATTTTAGATTTATCATTTGTCAGAAAAATCTGCATATGGGCATACCTATTCCATGATTCTTCATTTTCAGATTTTGGATCTAATTTTTTCATCAACTTTACATCTGGATAAAATCGAACACTATTTAATGTATGAGCTCCAAACATCTGAGGATAATTATATAATATCCCCTCACTCAACCAGTAAGCATTTGGATTTTGATCCACCAAGGAAGTAATCTCCTGTGATAACCTTTTGTTTTCTATCACGCCTAATCCTTTAACAAGCGGATTTACAGTAAATCCACTTAAAAGAATAAGAGGAAGAAGACAAAATGCAAATAAATTTTTTTTCTCAAAAAATATAGAGATGACAGCAATGACAAGTAAGATTAGAATAACTAAAAGATACTTTTTGCCTATAAAACCAATGAATTCCGGATTTACAAAAGTAACTAAAGCCCAACATATCAAAGTTGTTATTGAAAGTATAGAGACTGTTCTTTTTTTAGTAACCTGAATTTTTTCATTCCATATATATCCAACAAACCAGATTGACGCAAAAACACTTATTACTGTTAATGCTTGCCATGATCGACCAGAAGTAACGTAAGAAAACAATGTTACTTTTGAAATAATAGCAGGTACTCCAATTATAGAGTATATCATCAGAAATATAGAATAGATAACCATTAAATATCCAAGAATATTATCTTTAAATTGGTCTTTTCTAAATATTAAAGGTAGACTCGCTATTACAACTGGAAGAAAATTGATAGAACCAGATAGTTCAACTTGATTTGCAAATCCTGGTACTTTAAACGGCAGAATAATATTCAGGAACATATCAGCAATCCTATGCCATGAAATTTCTCCGCCAGTCGATACTCGATGTCCTGGATAAACTGTATTAAGAGTCAGACTTATTGCTTCTCGACTATTCCATAATGTAAAACCTATAATTGTTAGTGAAATACAAAGTGTCATTACCATAATAACGACATCTTTCAAGTCAATTTTCGATGATTTAATTGCTTTAAATATCTCTATCAAAAAGAAAGCAAAAATAATATATGCAAATGGAACTTGGAAGGCAGGATATATTACTAAAACAAAACCAATTAGAGAGACTACTAATCCACATGCGAGTAATATTTTATAGGCTAACTTCTTTTGTCTAAAATAATGATATAGGAAAACCATTATAGCTAAAGAAAAAATCGTTACATCACCTAAATGTTGCATGAACCACCACTGAATAGCTGGTGTGAAAGTAATCCAAAAACTTCCAATGATTGATAGGTATTTGTTTTTCTTTGTTAATATCATTGAAAATTCATACGATAATAAAAGAAAAGCAAGTACCTTCATGCACCAATACCATGAAAGTCCATAAGCTGAACCTAAGAATAAAAATCCCCAGTTAAACGGCTTACCGATTACTGATATATCTTTCACAGGTGCATTATACGCGACAACCATATTTTGACCAGATAAACCATATTTTTTATTTACTAGGTGATTCCCAGTTTTTGATTGTGATATATAAAATGGTGTCTGTACAAGCCATTCATCAGTTCTTATCATTCTTGGTACACCAATTAATGTACCATCCTCACGAGGTGTAAAGGATATCCAATTTTTCAATTCATATGGAATATCGGCTATCTCAGAATCACCTTTTGAAAAGCGATTGATTGACTTAATTTGGTGGCCTGAAACATTTTCGGTAACTCCAAAATTATTCCAATTAGCAATTGAACTACCATGAAATTGAAATCCTAAACCTAATAGAAATAATATAACAGCAATAAAATAACGGTACTTTATTAGTTTATCAAGTAGTTTTGCAATTAGCTCAAATGAAGATTTAATCATTTTTATTTTTGTCTTTCATAATAATCGTAAACCTTAAGTTCATACTGCATTCTATTTTGACGAACAATTGTATCTAAAATGAAACCAGAAACAAATGATAACGATGCTAAAATCATAAAACCAGTTGCTAAAATAGCTGATGGCATTTTAGCAATTTCACCTGTTTGAGCAAACTCTGTAATAACTGGAATACCAACTACAAGTCCAAGAATAAATAATAAGAGTGTAACAATACTAAAGAATATTAATGGTTTATAGTCTTTAAATAAATTAAAAATCATTCTTAAAACTTTAAAACCATCACTAAAAGTGTTTAATTTAGACTCACTGCCTTCTGGTCTATCTTGATAATTGATTGGAACTTCGACAAGTTTAAAACGTTTATCAAGTGAGTGTATTGAGAGTTCTGTCTCAATTTCAAAACCAGGAGATAATACAGGAAAAGTTTTAACAAAAAGTCGGTTAAAGCCTCTATATCCTGTCATTATATCTTGATAATTACCATGATATAGCTTATTTATTAATGTTTTTACAAGATTGTTACCAAAGTCATGAAATCCACGTTTATTTTCTTGTGCATATGTACCATTAGAAAGTCTATCTCCAATTGTCATATCAGCCATGCCAGTTCTTAATGGTTCTAATAGTTTCTCTACTTCTGCTGCTGGATAAGTATCATCTGCATCAATCATAATATAATAATCTGCATCAATTTCTCTAAACATTGAACGAACAACATTACCTTTACCTTGACGAGGTTCAAATCGAACAATAGCACCAGCTTCTCTTGCTAGTTGATTTGTTTTATCTTTAGAATTATTATCATAAACATAAATTTCCGCTTCAGGTAAGTATTTTTGAAAATCTTTGATTACTTTTTGGATTGTCACTTCTTCATTATATGCGGGTAAAAGTACTGCAATCTTTTCACTCATTTTATTCTCCTATTTTAAAAAAGTTTTGTTTTCTAAGATAATTCTCTCCAAGTGTAAGATCGTATTGAATAATTTTTAAATCATTAGCAATTTCTTCTTGGTTCGAATTTAAGTTCTCTTTATCAACACTTGCTTCCTTTAAAACTTGAGTCAGAAGTGCATAATAAGGTGAAACTTTTGAATTTGTATGTTCCAATAACTCCGCCGAAAAATCACTTGAGTTGACAAGTGGATAATTTAAAGAGTTTGATCTATGATTGCTCCAAATGAAATAATCAGTCCTATATTGACTCTTAGGATTATTTTTAAAAGCACTATCAGGATATAAGCCAGGTAAATGATCTCCATAAAAGACAACGGTAATTTCTTTATCAATTTTTTCCAATTCATCCAAAAATTCTTTTGTCGATTTATCTGTATGAGTTAATAGTCTTGAATAATTTACCAAGTAATCATTTTCAGTTGTTGAAAAACCGGTACCTGTTGCCGAAATATCCGTTGGTTCTGGAATTGACCAAGGGGCGTGATTTTGCATTGTAATGATTGAAAAAAATTGATTTTTCTTAGGATTTATTTCTCTAAGTATATTTTTATACAAAGTGCTATCTCCCATATTGACACCAACATTACCTAGGTTCTTAAACTTTTCATTACCACCTTCAGTAAAAAATAGTTTTGTAAAGCCTAGCCTCTCATATACCTGATATCTACTATAATTGCTTGCCAAAGAGGGATGCATAACAATTCTATTTGACTTTTTGAATTGGTCACTAATTACGGGCACTTTACTCATTTTAGGTAAAACTTCTGTGTATAAAGTAGATACGCCAGTATTGAAATTATAAAATGGTAAACCAGTCAAGGATTCAAACTCCATATTAGCAGTACCACCACCATAACCATCCGATTGCATCAAACCACTTGTTGTTGAACTTTTAACTTGATCAATATTTGGTATCAAATCCTTACTCAATGTAACATTCTCAATCCTATTAGGATTAGATAAACTTTCACTTAAAACATAAATGACAGTCTGACTATTAATTTGATTTTCTCTATTCTTATTAATTTTTTCAGCTTCATTTCTGTATTTTTTTACAATTTTTAGTACATTTCTTTTATTGTAATTTTTGGGTTTTTCCATAATTCTCTTTGTTAATTGTTTTGTCCAAACATAAGTTAAAGATTTGTACCTGGCATTAACATCAAATCCCATCCATTCAATGTTCAAATAATTATTGAGTGTAGATATAACTGGAATATTACTTTGAATTTTCTTATCTTCCTCATTTTTAAATACAATAAATATTTGGAATAATATAGCTCCCAAAAGAAATAAAATGGCAATTCTAGTTTTCAAATTACTCAAAATTGGTGTAGGTTTTACAAATTTTTTAACAATGAAGTAAAAGGCAACAATTGCAACTATTGTTAAAATAATATAAATGATAATTTTTTCATCAACAAATGAAATAACTAATTTTATTTCTTTCAGCCAAGTTAAATCGGTTACTAGCAATGGTTCACTTCTCATTTTTTCTTTTAATAAGTTAGCTACTGTTGCAGCTGTACCAATTATTAAAATGAACAAAGTTGAAAACAGATATCTATTAAACACGAGATAGATAAGAAGAAATAGTATAGTTAAAATAAAAATTTGATATGTCGTAGCACCTGGAAAAATATAGCGACCTAACAAGTCTGTATCCGTTTTAACACCATATTGTAAACTATAATTAAATATTAAAGCGAGACTCAAACTAGTGATAAAAGATAGAGATAAACTTGAGTTCAATTGTTTAATATCTGAAAAAGTTCGTAATAGACAATAAATAATAAAAATAATGATAAAAGTTATCAATATTGTTACTTTTGAAATATCAATTAAATATTGGTTATTAAATGTACTGTCAGTTAAATCTGGAATTAGAAATTGAATAATAGTTCTTAAGTTGTCATCCTTAAAAAATAGTATACTAATGAGTAAACCCACTAAATAATTAGATCTACATGATTCCTCACTAAAAAGAAAAATATTTTTCAAACGCTCATTTTTCAATAATTCGATAATCAGTTTAATTAATAGTGAAATAATAAGAATAATAGCTATTACTACCAATCCAGATGATTGAAAAAAATTATTCTTAACAAAATCTGCTGGAAGGAATGCTTTATTATTTAAGTTTCTAGTTATTACTATAGAATAGTTAACTACCAAATAAATCATGACTGAAACAGCCATTTTTAAACTAAATTTTTTGGTAAAATTTGCTCCAGTATACACTGACAAAATAATAATCGATACAGCTGCTAACTTGGTTGAAAATGAAAGCAAGGTCCTATAAGTATCATGTATGTTAGGAACGCCTGTGAATACAGTCTTATTAGTTAAATAAAAATTAATAAAACAAGCAATTATGAAAAGAATCCCTGTATTAATAACGGTTTTCCTGTTCACCGTTGATTTAATCTTTTTCATTTCCTAATTTTCTCACCTAACCTTCTAATTATATATTTTATTGCTCGAGCAGGTCCTATCACAATATATTTTAATGCTCCTTTTATACCACCCATGTAAGTGAAGTCTACAAAGGTATTTGGTGCACCATTTCCACGTTCATTCAATAATTTATTATCGATGAATGGAGTTAAGTCAACTGGATTTTTAGAAATCCTAAAATCATAATGTTGATTCCAAGCAATATAAATTAATAGCCTTTCTATTGCATGTAATATTGAATTTTGAGGTAATGGCTCAGCAGGTACATCTTCTGCTGTCAGGTTCAAGTCAAATAAAGGCTTTAAAGCATCATATTTAAACCAGACAAAGGTCCCATAGGACATGACAAAAGTGTGAAGATGATTGAAATCAATGGACTTTGTTAATCCCATTTTTTTCCATAACTCATTCATTTCCGGGGCTATAAGATTTTCATTCCAAGCCGTTACTATCTTATTATAACGGAAATAAGTCGGCATATCAGCAATAACGATACCTACTTTATTTTTTTCAAGAGTTGCTAAGATGCTATCTGCTGGAAGGACCAACATTTTGATAAGCTCTTTTCTCCAGCTTTCTCCAGCCCAAAAATCAGCTTCTTTGGATTTTTTGGTGTGAAAATGACCAATGTAGTCATAAACTGACAATTTTTCTTTTAAAAGCAACATTGGTAAAACATCGCGACCAATATTACCAGTTACAAAGACCTCAGCTTTTTGATTATTTTCATTCAATACATTTTCAATTTGTGTTTTTTTATCTTCAATATCAGTTGTTATAAACAAATCATAATCAAAATGAAAATTCTCAAATGCACTTAAAAATTCTTGTAAAAGATCAACATAAAAAGTATGTAAATGAATTGCAACTTTTTTATTAAATACTTCACTTGGCAAATCAGATTTTAGATATTTATTTGCTAATAGATATTTAAAATCCGGATAATTAATATCTGACATATGTTCAACAATCAAATCCGCTGGATAAGTAGATTCTGTTTTTATGTAGTCCAATAAATATGGTGTTATATGTTGATTATTATCTATTGCTTTTACTTTGATAAAAGGTACCCCATGACGAAGAATCGCTGTGGGATGATAATAAGAAAAATCAGCATGCAGCAATTGGCTAGCATCCTCATTCACAGTATTAAAAAT
>CAACWI010000307.1_pt1 | contig 14086 bp, 26 predicted proteins | sample 2275591 | NCBI WGS metagenome assembly CAACWI01 (sample SAMEA5312452, study PRJEB27640) | indoor metagenome | biome: indoor environment; feature: uncontrolled; material: polymer tiles stone | place: Germany | collected 2014-07-07
AAATCGTATTTTGTCATTGAAACCACGGAAAAGCTATAGTGTTCACCAAATGGACTGCATCCCAGTAACAGTGATTGGAGTCTTTGTTACTGGATTTTATAGAAATAAAAAATACAAAAATATAAAAAGGAGTAGAAATGGCAAAAAAGCGCATGTTTAATCAAGAAGTAGTTCGGAGTGATGAATTTCTAGATTTGCCTAGTACAAGTCAGCTTTTATATTTCCACTTCGGAATGATAGCAGATGACGATGGCATAGTCGCAAGTGTAGAACGTGAATTGCGTTATCTCGGCTTTGGAAGCAGAGATGATATAAATATCTTGATTAATAAAAACTTTATAGATGTTACTACTGATGGAAAGCTAATCTTCATCATACACTGGTTGAAAAATAATAATTTACGATCAGATAGATATAATCGGACCACATTCCTTGAAGCAAGGGAAGAATTAGGCAGAAAAGGATATAAATTTAAAGGGAGAACATTTGGTATCCAAGATGGTATACCAAAGGACACCCAAAGTGCAGCCACAGATAAAGAGTTAGATATAGGTTTAGATAAGAATAAGAATAAGGAGAGTAAAAAGGGGACAGATAGTCACCAAGAAACAGATGATCTTTTCTCTCTCTATTTCTCTTCTTTTAAAGATTTCTCAAAGAAAAATATTTCAAGACGAGCTATGGCTCAAAAAAGTTTCTTAGATTTACCACCATTCCAAAGGGAAGAAGCATTAACAGGAGCAAAAAACTATATTGAATGGTATAAAAACGAGAATCCAGAAGATATTGAAGGGAAGTTTAGCATTAATGCTTATGAATTCTTAAGGAACATGGCTTTTATGGATTATCAAAAGAAGCCAGATATAAAACCTAAGACATTAGGAGGATTTTGTTGATTGAGGAAGATACGAAATTAGAATTTGGCACAGATCGTGATGAAGAATGGAAAGTTAGCCATAAAGAAACAAGTAAAGCATTTCGTATGGAAGGCTTGGGTACATGTGAAGTACATCATTGTGATTTATGGGGATCTATCAAACCTGTCTTAAGTTGGAATAAGGAACGTACAGAACAACGAGAAATATATGTTAGAGTCTGTCCTAATTGTCAAGCTGAAGGTGTGAAGCAAAAAACGAACATAGCTAAACGAGAAAGAAATTACATTGAAGAGTTCAGGACAAAAAAAGGTATTGACTTGAACCTAGATACAATTGTGAAATACGATTATGCAGATAGTATGAGTGTTGTAAATACAGATAATATGGTGAAATGGATCGTTGAAAAAATCGGCAAGCAAAAGAAAGTAAAGTTGTTGAGCATTAGGAAATATATTCAGCTAACAGAAAACAGATACTCTAGTGATGAAATGAAATCAAAATTTTTAAAACAATCACATGACATTGAGCAAGCTGACTTATTAATCTTTGATTCACTTGCAGATTTCTCGGATAAAGAGGCTGAAAAAGTAATAAATGTTTTATACAGTATCAAAGATACAGCTTCTATTATGATGCTTACAATTCCAACGAGTGATGCACGATTAGAACAACTTCCAGCAAAGCTAAAATTTAGATTTGAAAAGGCACAAGTTATGCAAATGTCAAGCACAGGAAAGCAGAGATAACAGTGATTAGTAAAAATAAATTGATTCAAGAATTTGAAAGTAAGCACTATGAAATATCTATTCAGGTTAAACAGAAGCTGTATGATTTAACTGAGAATGAGTTAGCCAGTAAGCTTAAAGCAATGGCAGCTATGCAAGCTATATATACTTGGGAGTAAGAATATGTCAAGAATTACTCAGAAGGAAAAAGAGGTTCAGCAACGTATGGGCCGAGAAGAAGCGTTATTGTTAGCTCAATCAAGGGCAGACAGCAAAGAAACAAAGCAATTTCATAAAGAGTTCCATGAACAAATAGCAAATTTAGGAAATAAGAGGGCGAAAAATGACAATTGAAAATACAATAGTAATGATAATTTGGATTGTAGCTGCATTAGTTTATACATGGTTAGCAATTAAAGCTGAAAAATCACATCGCTATTATGAAAAACAGGCACATAAAGCAATCGAAGTGTTAGAGCAACTTACAAATCTTTGGGGATCATCAGCAACAACTCATAAAAAGGTAACTAAATGCGAGAACTGTCATGAAAACACTGCAATGGCAACAGTGGATCATGAATTACTTTGTAAATCTTGCTATGAGCAGATTGAGGTGTAAGAATGAAAGAAAAATTCAAACAATGGATAAAACGTTGGGAACGAGAAGCCGAAAAAACTCGAAAGAAGATTGAAGCCCAAGAAGAACTGAGACAAGCCGAAGATGTATCTGAAAGTTCTTTATCTTGGATTGACACAAGAATCAAGAAAGAAACTGAATACTTAAATATGTGTGAAGAGCGTATCTCTGAACTTCGAGCAAAGCTTTAGGAGGGATTGAAAGTATGATAGTTTGGGCATTATTTGACAGCGGAAACGGCTGTTATAAACGCTCTGCTGATGAATTTGAAGAAATCGAAATATATTCAATTGGATTGGATATTGAAAATAAAAACCATCATTTTATTAATCTGAACCTTGCTGACTACTCTAGAATGTTTGGAAATAATCTGATGTTTGAAACCTTGGATAAGTTACCAAAGCCAGATTTAATTATTGCAAGTCCACCTTGTGAGAGCTGGAGCGTTGCAAGTGCTTTAAAAAATGGCAATGCATGTTGGAAACGTGAAGATATATCTGATAGTTTGTTTGAACCACAAATGACACCTAGTCCTTTTACAATCAGAAGTAAAAGAGATTATGAAGAGTCTCATAATAATTTGAAGTATCACAAGCAATTTATTACTCGGGTGAATGGTGAACTTTGTGTATTTAATACGATTGAGATCATTAAGAGATACGATCCAAAATATTTTGTGATCGAGAATCCCGCGAACGGAAAAATATGGGAGTATATCGAAACAATTATAGGCTTTGAGTTGCCATATAAGAATTTAACCAAGTATAACAACTATGATTATCCGTTACAAAAGCCTACAAAGTTTGCAAGTAATATCTTTCTAGGTTTAAAAAATGAGGTGATCAAGCAAGAAGTGGCTTGGGGTCATTTCTCTAAAGACTATAACGAACGATCAAATATACCAAAGAAATTAGTGGATGATATTTTCAAAAAGATTTTAGAATATGATCGTTCAGCAAATAAGGAGGTAGTATGATAAAAACAAAACTGCAAATCATGCGTGAGAAGAAGGGTCTGACTAGAATAGATTTATCTAGCAAGATATGCTCTTTAAATGAATTTGAAAATCTCGAAGGAGATATTGCAGAAGAGATTGAAGGGCATGAGCTTGGTTTGATAAAGTTATCTCTTCGCCAATTGGGTTTCATTGCCCAAGCCCTCGGCTGCTCGGTAGATGAATTGATGGAGGAGTGAAGATGACTGAAAAAGAATCATTGTTAGTACTGAATCAAGAAATTAAAAGTGATTTATCATTTTGTAGAGATTGCGCTGTAAGTCAAGGAGCTACAGGTTGGGTAAAAGATTTTGATAGGTTGTTAGACAAGAACGAAATTCTTAACAATAAGTTGAATCAACAATTTTCATCTCATTCCAAACTCAGCATACCAAAGAAGATTGCGGATATGCTAGACCAAGAAATTGTAGCTGACGATATAACGAAGTTCGCAATGTTCCATGAAGGGTTTGAGCGTCTATGGTTATCGGACGATCTTACAAATTACTGTGTGGATTATAAAAATTATGCTTTAGCATCTGCCTATCTCGCAGGCAAGGCGCTCAGTGTTGGGCTTGTGGAGGTTACAGATGATTGAAGATTTATATTTTTGTTCGGTGTGTGATTGCCTTATGTCTGATGAAGAGGTCATTCCACAACTCAAAGAACAGATTTGTAGTGAGTGCGAGTGCATAATAAAGCTTAAAAGTTCAATTCGAGAATTTCAGAAACGGATTGAAAAACTTATTATTCCAATGGCTGATAGGTTAGAAAAATATCTTAGTAAGTTATTCAAAAATAGCCCGTTTTAACCAAAATAAAAACAGCCTTATAAAGGCAGTGATTACAAGGAAGTACAGCTTATAAAGCCACTTCCGATTATATTATATATTTACCATAGTTATAGGAGATAGAAAATGAAATTTAGAGCAAAACCAAAACAAGAAGATGTGTTTCCAGACCTTGGTAATTACGAAGGTGATGATCAATGGTTACAAGATTTAATGGATGATGAAGGTTATATTCACGGTTGGTATGTTGATGGTTATATCGTTGGTGATATTATAGAAGCCACAGATGAATATATCATCCATGAGTTCTGGTGTTCGGTAGATAAAGATAGTGTTGAGGTGGTCAAATGAAATCAAGCTGGAAAAAGCAAAGGCTTGCTACTAAGAAGCGGAGTATTAAGTTAATGAAGTGGAAGAATAACTTTATTAGGAAATATGGATATAAAAGGATAGCAGCATTTGCTGTTAGAGCCAGTGAAGCAGCACGGAAGATTGCAAATGCTTTATATCCTGCACTCAAGGCTATCACAAGATTACGGAAAGCAAAGAGGTCGTGGAATGAAAAAGCCTATTTATGAAACTATTAAATGGTTTGGCGGGAGCACTGAAGCTTATAGAGTTACTAAAAATATTATTGGATATGATCAAGTAAATCGTCCAGGATTTTCACGAAAGAAAAACTCACGTCCCAAAAAGTATGGTCGTAAGTTATCAACTGGATTCAAAAAATAAAAAAGTCATGAGCTAGGAACTCGTTAAACTCAACTGAAAGGGAATTAAAATGAATAATACACAATTTAAAGCAGCAATCGTAGCAGGAGCAGTAGTTGTTATTGGTGGAGCTATTGCTCTCACATCACTTGAAAAAGTAGACAATGGATATCAAGGTGTTGTCATTTCAAAGACAGGTAAAATTGCATCTGATAAAACAGTAGGACCAGGTATGCATTTTGAGTTCTTCAAAGATGTTGTGAGCTATCCAACACGTATGGTTCAGGCAGATTTCAACAATGATGACGACAAAGGCGGAAAACCTATCGTTGCTTCTACTAAAGATGGCAAGCGTGTAGATGTTGAGCTTAAAGTATCATACCACGTTGAACCAAATAAAATTGTAGATATCTATAAAAAGTTTGGTAATGTAACTGGGGAAGCCATGGAAAATGGCTGGTTACGTACTCAAACACAAAACGCTCTTCGTGATGAGTATGTAAAGCATAGCTTACTTGATATTCTGACAGGAAAAGCTTCAAATCTTGAACCTGAACTTATCAATGATTTAAAAGATCGATTTGCTAAAGAAGGTTATGTCCTAGATGATATTACATTAGGTGTTCCAGATGTTGACAAAGCTACACAGAATACTATTGATGGTATCATTGCAGCTACACAAGCGAATGAGAAAGCCAAGAAAGATGCTGAAACAGCTCTCACTAATGCTAAGAAAGATGCAGATGTTGCTAAGACAAAAGCAGATGCAGACTTATATACAGCACAGAAACAAGCGGAAGCTAACCAAAAACTTTCTGGATCAATCACAGATGAATTAGTTCGATACAAAGAAGCTGAAGCTCATATGAAGCATGGATTTGTTACTGTACAGGGCTCAGGCGCAACTATTGTAGACGGTAAAAAATAAATGTTATTACTTAATTTATTACTATTTGTGTTTATTGGTCTTGCTACTTTCTTTGTTGTCTATTTCTCTTTGAGAATATCTCTCAGCAAACGGACAGAGAAAGACGATTATTCGGATGACTGGAAAGACTTTTAAATAAAAAAAGCCCAATGCAATGGGATTTCTAAATGATTTATTCTAAATTATAACATAACAGGAGTTAGCCTATGACCAAAGAACTGACCAAAGAACAATGGCATGATGTCCGAATGACTTTAAGAATTATTATTCGAAACAAAAAGAATGCCAAAAAATCTCTGTTGATTAATGAAGCGTTGCAGAATATCAAAGATGAAGTTGATCGTAAAATATTCCAGCGTTACTATATTGACGGCTGGGGAATAACTAAGATTACTATGGATATGTATTACGAAAAATCTGTTGTTATCCGTAGGAATAATAAAGCTACTAAACAATTTGCTGAAGCATATGATGACGGGCATCTATTGAATATGTTTCATGACTAATAAAGAACGCTACTTTTTTGTAGCGTTTTTATTTTACGATTGAAGCATGATAGATGTTAGTACACCACAAGCTAGAGATAGGTTCTACCACTCAGGAGATTGGAGAAGAGTACGTAAGCAAGTTCTTAAACGGGACAACAAGGAATGTCAATGGTGTAAGTCAGAAGGTAGAGTAACTACAGCAAAGACTGCAACACTAGAGATAGATCACATTAAGGAACTGCAGTACTATCCAGAGCTTGCGTTGAAGCTTAGTAACTTGCGGACATTATGTCATGACTGTCACAACATTAGGCATAACAGACATAAAGATAACCAGTTTGATGATGAAATTTTTGATTTTTAATTAATTAGATAAAAAATTCTATAAAAATTTTAAAATAGACCCCCGGTCTAAAAAAATCGTGTTGTTTTTCAAATTTTTGATACACCGGTTGGGGTCTTTTAACCAAAAATATGACCAATTTTTGTGAAAGGAGCTGAAAATGGTTGTAAATAGATTGAAAGAAGTTCTTGAAGAACGCAAAATGAGCTTTTCTGATCTCAGAAATCTCCTATTTGATAACAAAAAAATTAAGGTAAATAATAGTCAACTTTCATTATATGCAAATGGAAAAAGAAATCCCAGAAATAAAAAATTATGGCTAGATATATCCGAAGTTTTAAATTTAAAATTACAAGATATTGTGAATGATATTGATGCGTATTTATACATCACACAAGAAATTTCTGAAACAAGAAATGAAAAAAATAGTGAAATTGAAAATGGGAAGAGAAATACTTCACTTTTTCATGAATTAATTACGCTTATTGATGAAACTAAGGCATCCGAATTAGAAAAAGTCCAGAGATATTGCAGTTTAGCCGCAACTTTTGAAAAACTTGGAGCAGATATTTTAGAAGAAGGAGCTGTTATATACGTACCTTCAGGAGATTATATGGTTAAAAAGACTAATCCTGCAATTGCAGAACAGGTTAGGGTAAATGCTGCATTAATTAAACTTGATGAATTCTTTGAAGAAAAGAGAGCAACTAAACCTAAAAATAATACTGGAAAAGATTGGAGTAAATTTACAACGTGATCAATTATGTTCAAAATTATATTGACGGTTATTATGCGGGAATGGTTAATTTTAACTATGAACGTAAATTACTAGTTGATTATATTAAGCGTGAAGTAGTACCTCGTCTAGAATCAGGGGAAGTGTTTTTTGACGTAGAACAAATTGAAAGTTGTATTGGTTATACAGAAAAATATTTTTTTGAACTAGAAGATTTCCAGAAATTTATTATTAGTTTTATTTTCTTATATTTTACAGAGAATCATCGTAATGTCTATAGGAAAATATTAATAATGATTGCCAGGGGAAATGGTAAAAATGGTTTGCTTTCAGCAATAGGAAGCTATTTAACCACCCCGATGCATGGTATTCCAAAATATAATATTTCAATTGTGGCCAACAGTGAAGATCAAGCAAAAACAAGTTTTGATGAAGTACACGATACTATAGAAAGTCATGAAGAATTAGAGGAATTATTTGGGAAGCCCAAAAAATCAGAAATAAAAAACTTACAAACCAAGTCACTTTTCAAATTTAGGACCTCAAATGGTAATACCAAAGATGGTCTTAGAGATGGTGCAGTAATTTTTGATGAAATCCATCAATATGAAAGTAATAAGGATGTCAAGGTACATATTTCTGGATTAGGTAAACGACCTAATCCTAGAGAGTTTTATATAGGAACTGATGGTTATGTTCGTGAAGGATTTATTGACCAAATGAAAGAGATGGCTCTTAAAGTTCTGAAGGGAGAAGCTAAATGGAATGCCATTTTCCCTTTTATTTGTAAGCTTGATAAGGCTGAACAGGTTGACGATCCTAAAAACTGGGAATTATCAAATCCAATGTTCTCACTTCCGATGACAGAGTATGCTCAAGGTTTATATGAAACTGTTTTAGAAGAATATGAAGATTTGGAGCTTAATCCTAGCGGACGTGATGAATTCATGACTAAGCGCCAAAACTTTCCAGTTACTGATATTGAGCGTAGTGTAGCAACTTATGAAGAACTAAAAGCAACTAAAAAGGAATTTCCAGAATTACGAGATTTACCAGCTATTGGCGGTTTCGATTTCGCTTCTACTCGAGATTTTATTGCTGTTGGTGCTTTATTCAAAATTGATGGAGATTATGTTTTTAAATGTCATTCATTTGTTCGAAAAGAATTTGTAGATAGAATATATAGTTACTCTAAGCCTAATGAAAATGTAAATGGGAAGCGAAGATTTGCACCAATTAGACAATGGGAAAATGAGGGATTACTTACAGTTCTTGATGAACCATCTATGGATGCTCAGCATGTTGTGGATTGGTTTGTAAGGATGAGAGATGAAGAGGGATACGACTTTCAGACAATTTGCGGTGATGGGTATAAAATGAGGGAGTACTTACAACCTAAATTTGAAGAAGCAGGTTTTGAAGTTTCTTGGAATGGAAAATTTGATGCACCTCTTGGATATCGTGTAGAGGTAATTCGGAATTTTAGAGCAATCGATGCCCAACTTTCAACCGTAATTGAAGATAGTTTTGCAAATCAAAAAATAAATTTTGGTGATAATGACATGATGCGTTGGTATACAAATAATGTTCTACGACATTTGAAAACCGATGGTAATGTGGAATATATCAAAAAAGAAGATGTAAGACGTAAAACTGATGGATTCAAAGCATTTGAAGCAGCTTTATTTAAGGCAGAATTACTTAATGGGGTAGATTCAACAGATTTTTATGACAATCTTGGATGGTTTCTAGATTAAAAAGCTACTTTTTGAGAGTAAAAAAGTTAGATAATTATTTATATGAAGTAGTAGGCAATTAAATATCAATGAAATTAGTGCAAAAACACTTCAATAAGCTGTCATAATGGCAGCTTTTTTTATAAAAACGCTACTTTTTCGCTCTACTTTTCTATTAAACTTGAGATAAAAGGATAGAAAGGAGAAAAAGTGGGATTATTTTCAGATATTTGGGCTTCAGCTAAAGCAAAAAGTAACAACACAAATCTTTCGGGATATGAAGCATTATTTAATGTACAAGCAACTTTAGGTATGAAAAATATAGCTTTAGAATCTTGTGTAACTTATCTCGCTAGATTAATTTCAAAGGGAAAGTTCGTATTTAAAAATGATAACTCAATAATTGATTCCGAATATGATTATTCACTGAATGTGAGGCCTAACCCGAATCAAACTGCTTCTGAATTTAAAGTTTCCATGATTAAGAAGTTACTTAATGGTGAATTACTTGTCATTAAAGATCAAGATAAATTTTTTGTAGCAGATAATTTTATTACAAATCATTCCTTGAATGGCAATACATATACAAATGTAACGATTAACTTTTCAAGAGATAGCGTATTGAGTGCTCCTAATTCAGGTCCTTTTAAACAAGATTATTTTGAAAGAGTTTTTACTCAAGGAGTGGACTGTTTTCATTTAAACAATGACAATATTGGAATAAATAAGTATGTAGATAGCCTTTGGGATGATTATGGCAGATTATTTGGGAAATTAATTACTAATCAACTCCGAGTTGGGCAGTTAAGAGCTAAGGTAAGTATTCCCGTCAATTCAAAACTTGAAGAAGAAGAACAAAAAAAGCTTCAAAGAGAATTTGCGAATACTTTATCAAATAGTTTACTCAACGATCCAATTGTTTTTATTCCAGATAATGGTAAATCCAATTCTGCCTATGATGAAATAACGGCAAGTAAATCGGCTACTATTCAAAATCAAATTACAGATTTTGGAGCGCTCAAAAAAATATTTATTAGTGAAGTAGCTACTTTATTAGGAATTCCACCTGCATTAGTACTTGGAGAAACTGCTAATAATTCTGAAAATCTTGAATTAGCAATTGAATCAGCGGCTATACCGTTAGGGAATAAGCTATCTGAAGGATTTGCAAGTTTATTAATTAAAGAGTCTGGTTATACGGTGGGTAAAACTATACAAATGACTGGATTTAAAACAATTAATATACTTGATCGAGCAGATGCTATTGATAAAGTTGGTTCAAGTGGTGTTGTTAAGATTAATGAAGTACGTGAAGCAGCAGGACTGCCAGCAATGACAGATGGGAATAAAGTCATTATGACTAAAAATTATGAAGAGAAAGGAAAGACAAGTGAAGAAACTTAAGTTTAATGGCTCTGTCATTGATAACTCTAATGCATGGCTATATGACTGGCTAGAAATGGATTACATTAGTCCAAAAGTTGTTGATGACTTCTTAAAAGATGCAAATGGGGAATCCGTAGCTATTCAGATTAATTCTGGAGGTGGATCTGTCTTTGCGGGTAGTGAGATCTTTACAGCATTAGGAAACTATCCAGGAGAAGTTAATGTTGAAATTACAGGAATTTGTGCAAGTGCAGCGACATTTCCATTACTCGCAGCTGATTATGTATCTATTACACCAATTGGGCAAGTTATGATTCACAACGTTTCAAGTATTCAAGCTGGGGATTATCGTGATATGGATTCTACAGCCAAAGCATTGCTTGGTGCAAGTGGAAATCTTGCAGAACTCTATGCGAAGAAGATGAATATTTCTTCTGAAGAAGCTCAATCACTAATGGATGCGGAAACCTGGTATAACGCTAAACAAGCGAAAGAAGCAGGTCTAGTAAATGAAGTTTTATTTGATAATAATGAACCTGTGAAGTTAGTAGCTGGAGTTGGTCCGATGCTCTCTCCTGAAAAAATAAATCAATTGAAAAATATGATTAAAGATTCAGAAGGAAGTGCTAAACAAACTCATAAGGTTACTGCAGAATTTAGTCCAGAACAAATGCAAAGCTTAGAAGCAATGATGGATAAAAAAATATCAGCTTTTCAATCAGAACTTAATGGAAAAAACTCGGCAGACAAGCCGCTCAAAAATCAACTATTTAAATTTGGAGGAATTAAATAATGAATTACACAAAATTGCCGAACTACAAAGCAGCTGTTGAAAAATATACTAATGCTGTTAAAGATGGTGCAGATGAAGCAGAGCAATCAAATGCTTTTAATAAAATGATGAACACGTTGGGTTCTGAACTGATGGAAAATGTTAATGCATCAACTTCAGATAAAATCAATCAATTAATGGAATCACGTCCAACCAATGGACTTTCAGAAAATGAAACTAAATTCTTTAATGAAATTACTTCTGGCGTAACTGGAGATGATGTTACACTTCCACTTGAAATTATGAATCAAGTGTTTGTAGAGTTGGAACAAGCTCATCCACTTCTTGGAATTATCAAATTTCAAAGTGCTGGTTTGAAAATGAAAGCAATTATTGCTGATTCACTGTCTTCCGGCGGTGTAGCTAAATGGGGTGAAATTTTTGGGGATATCAAAGGACAACTTACTCAAACTTTCAAAGAAGTTGATTTCTCTCAAAGTAAATTGACGACATTTTTAGCAATTCCTAAAGATGCACTGGACAATGGTTATGACTGGTTAAAATCATTTATTGTTATTCAAATGTCTGAAGCAATGGCTTTAGCTCTCGAAACTGCTTTAGTTGCTGGTGACGGTAACAATCAACCAATCGGACTTATGAAAGACCTTGAAAAAGGTTCAGTATCGAATGGTAAAACTACCTATCCAGATAAAGATATTGCAGCGGATCTTTCTAAAATCACTCCAGAAAATTCGGCTAAAATGATTGCTCCTTTAATGCAGAAGCTTGCAAAAAATGCAAAAGGAGTTTCAGTCAATATTTCAGGGCAAGTCAAATTACTTGTTAATCCTGATGATTACTATGGTACTTTAGCAAATTTCATGAAACTTACTCAAAACGGTTTGTGGGTTGTTTCCTTACCGTTTGGTGTTGAAATTGTTCAGTCTGTTGCAGTTCCTGCAGGTAAAGGTGTCATCTTTGCAGCTAACCGCTACTGGGCTTATATGGGTGGAACAAAAATGGGAGAGTACACTGAGACTCTAGCTATTGAAGATTTGCAACTTTACACGGTGAAATCATTCTACTTTGGAAAAGCTTATGATAATAACACAGCTCAAATTGTCAAACTAACTGAAGCACCCTAATGCCCCCCAAGTCGGCTTAGCAGTCGTGGGGGAAGCAAAATTATAAAAAAGGAAAGTGAGAGAATTAAAAAATGGCAACAAAAGCAAAAGCAGCAGCGTATGAACCAACAACATGGGCAGATGGAGATATTATTACTGCCGAAAAGCTCAATAAACTAGAAACAGGAATCGCTAATGAACAGGAAGGACCAGCAGGACCAGCAGGACCAGCAGGTCTTGGTATTAAAGGCTTAGCATTGACAACTACAGATGGGAAAGTTACTGCAGGAACTGTAACATTCACAGACGATACAACAGCTGCAGTGACAGTTACTGAAGCCTAGAAGTATTGAGGAGTGAATTATGAGTGAAGCAGAAACTTGGGCTAAAGATAATCTTAAAGCTTTTAGGCAGAGAATGAGGATTAATACAGAAGATCCTGATGAAATTGCCAATTTGACTGATATGCTCATTGCTTCTTATACTTCTATTCTTCGTTTGGTTGGTGTGAAAGATGCTTCTGATCCAGAAGTAAAAGAGTTGATTATTGAGCGTTCTAGATATACATATAATGATGCGTTAGATGAGTTTAAGGAAAACTACAAACAAAATATTCGTGATGTATATCTTGCTAATCAACCAGAAGAAAGTGAGGACAGTGATGATAAAATCGCAAAAGACCTTACAATCCTCTAATCGAACGCACAATGGAACAATGAGGATTCCAATCACTTTTAAAAGAGTTGGTCTTGATGATTCTTTTGATGGTAGAGGTGGTGAACTCATTGATAAGTTTAAAACTTATGCAGATGTTTATAGTCCAAGCAATAAGGATTTAAATATTTTAGGAAGTCAAAATGTTAAAAACGGAGCTACGATAAAAATTCGTGATCCTCTAACAAGTTACCAACCTAAAAATGACGATAAAGTCATTATTGATGATCCAAGATATTCTGGAAAAGTCTGGGCGATTGTTGATATTCAACCTGATTTTCATGATAGAACTTTTTTAAAAATTATTCTGGGAGGTACAAATCTTAATGAGTAGTACAATGACTATTCGGGGATTTGAAGAAATCGAAAGAAAAATGAGAGAAAAGTTCAGTGAAACTCGAGTGAAGTCGATTGAGAGCAAAGCCCTAAGAGCATCTGGAGATGAAGCTGTTCAAGATTTAAAAAAGACACTATCGGAATTTAAAGATAGTGGAGATACAGTATCCGGTGTAGTACGGGGGAATGTTTCTAGAGCTTCAGGGATTGCCAAAATAAAAATTGGTAATAATGGTAGGCACTGGAGATTAGTACACTTGGAAAATAATGGTTTTACTAGATATGGTAAAAGTTATCGTTATAGAAGTTTTGGAGCATTACAAAAATTTGCAGCTTCTCAAGGGCCTAAATTTGTAAAATCAGCTCAAGAAAACCTAAAGGAGTTGATTGAATGAAAGATATGCTCAAAGAGTTAATGGAAGCATTGGCAACCGATCCTGACATAGCTAAAATTAAAGAAGTAGGTGGGTTTAAAAGCTATATTCGAAGTGATGAGCTTGATAAAGACAAAACTAGTATTACTATCATTCCATCTGGACCACCGGAATCAATTGGTTTTGCAAGTAATGATTCACTATCCAAACACTTCCTTTACCAAGTTAGTATTGAAGCTGTTAAACGTGAAATTCCAAAAGAACTTCAACAAAAAATTGAAGATATTCTAAAAAACAATGGATTTTATAGGATGCCTGGTGGTGTAGATGACTATTTTTCAACAACTGAAAGATATGTTGATGCAAGATTTTATCAAGGCAATAGTCAATTATATGAAGATTACTAAAAAAGG
>CAACWI010000209.1_pt1 | contig 13908 bp, 26 predicted proteins | sample 2275591 | NCBI WGS metagenome assembly CAACWI01 (sample SAMEA5312452, study PRJEB27640) | indoor metagenome | biome: indoor environment; feature: uncontrolled; material: polymer tiles stone | place: Germany | collected 2014-07-07
GAAACTGTAGTATTTGATGTCGTTCTTTCACAACGTGCTAGCCTCCGTCAAGGTACACACGCTCATAAAAACCGTTCACTCGTATCTGGTGGCGGTAAGAAACCATGGCGTCAAAAAGGAACTGGACGTGCTCGTCAAGGTTCTATTCGCTCACCACAATGGCGTGGTGGTGGTGTTGTCTTCGGACCAACTCCTCGTTCATACGGATACAAACTTCCACAAAAAGTTCGTCGCCTAGCTTTGAAATCAGTTTACTCAGCTAAAGTTGCTGACGAAAAATTTGTAGCTGTAGAAAGCCTTTCATTTGCAGCACCAAAAACTGCTGAATTTGCAAAAGTTCTTTCAGCGCTAAGCATCGATTCAAAAGTACTTGTTATCGTTGAAGAAGGAAATGAATTTGCAGCATTATCTGCTCGTAACCTTCCAAACGTTAAAGTTGCAACTGCAACAACTGCAAGTGTTCTTGATATTGTAAATAGCGATAAACTTCTTGTTACTAAAGAAGCAATCTCTACAATTGAGGAGGTTCTTGCATAATGAATTTGTACGACGTAATTAAAAAACCAGTCATTACTGAAAAATCAATGATTGCCCTTGAAGAAGGAAAATACACATTTGAAGTTGACACTCGTGCGCACAAACTGTTAATCAAACAAGCTATTGAAGCTGCGTTTGAAGGTGTTAAAGTTGCAAACGTAAACACTGTTAACGTTAAACCCAAAGCTAAACGCGTTGGTCGTTACACAGGTTTCACTTCAAAAACTAAAAAAGCTATCGTCACTCTTACAGCTGATTCAAAAGCAATCGAGTTGTTCGCAGCAGAAGCTGAATAATCTAAGGAGGAAATAACGTGGGTATTAAAGTTTATAAACCAACGACAAATGGCCGTCGTAACATGACTTCTTTGGATTTTGCTGAAATTACAACAAGCACACCTGAGAAATCATTGCTTGTTTCTCTTAAAAACAAAGCTGGTCGTAACAACAACGGTCGTATCACTGTACGTCACCAAGGTGGCGGACATAAACGTCATTACCGTGTAATTGACTTCAAACGTAACAAAGATGCGGTTGAAGCAGTTGTTAAAACAATTGAATATGATCCAAACCGTACCGCTAACATTGCATTAGTTCACTATACTGATGGTGTTAAAGCGTACATCATTGCACCTAAAGGTCTTGAAGTAGGTCAACGCATCGTTTCTGGTGTTGATGCTGATATCAAAATTGGTAATGCACTTCCACTTGCTAACATCCCTGTTGGTACAGTTGTTCACAACATCGAGTTGAAACCTGGTAAAGGTGGAGAACTTGTTCGTGCTGCTGGTGCATCTGCTCAAGTATTAGGTTCAGAAGGTAAATATGTACTTGTTCGTCTTCAATCAGGCGAAGTTCGTATGATTCTTGGAACTTGCCGTGCAACAATTGGTTCAGTTGGTAACGAACAACAATCACTTGTTAATATTGGTAAAGCTGGACGTAACCGTTGGAAAGGTATCCGCCCAACAGTTCGTGGTTCTGTAATGAACCCTAACGATCACCCACACGGTGGTGGTGAAGGTAAAGCTCCAGTTGGTCGTAAATCACCATCAACTCCATGGGGTAAACCAGCTCTTGGACTTAAAACTCGTAATAAGAAAGCTAAATCTGACAAACTTATTATCCGTCGTCGTAACGCTAAATAATAAACAGATAAGTTAACTTATCATCCGCCAACTCGGTAGTTGTCTAGCAACAGGCCGTTGTGGTACATCATTTAAAGGAGAAAACTACATAATGGGACGTAGTCTTAAAAAAGGACCTTTCGTCGATGAGCATTTAATGAAAAAAGTTGAAGCTCAATCGAATAACGAAAAGAAAAAAGTAATCAAAACTTGGTCACGTCGTTCAACGATTTTCCCAAGTTTCATTGGTTATACAATCGCAGTTTATGATGGACGTAAACATGTACCTGTTTACATCCAAGAAGACATGGTAGGTCACAAACTTGGTGAATTTGCACCAACTCGTACTTACAAAGGTCACGCATCAGACGACAAGAAAACACGTCGTTAATAGGAGGAGGACACAATGGCAGAAATTACTTCAGCTAAAGCAATGGCTCGTACAGTGCGTGTTTCACCTCGTAAAACACGTTTAGTACTTGATCTTATCCGTGGTAAGAACGTTGCTGACGCAATCGCAATCTTAAAATTCACTCCAAACAAAGCAGCTCGTGTTATTGAGAAAACTCTTAACTCAGCTATTGCAAATGCAGAAAACAACTTTGGTTTGGAAAAAGCTAACTTGGTAGTATCTGAAACATTCGCAAACGAAGGGCCAACAATGAAACGTTTCCGTCCACGTGCGAAAGGTTCAGCTTCACCAATCAACAAAAGAACAACTCACGTAACAGTAGTTGTTGCAGAAAAATAAGGAGGTAAAATCGTGGGTCAAAAAGTACATCCAATTGGTATGCGTGTCGGAATCATCCGTGACTGGGACGCGAAATGGTATGCTGAAAAAGAATACGCGGATTACCTTCATGAAGATCTTGCAATCCGTAAATTCATTCAAAAAGAATTAGCAGAAGCTTCAGTTTCAACTATTGAAATTGAACGTGCTATTAATAAAGTTATTGTTTCATTACATACTGCTAAACCAGGTATGGTTATTGGTAAAGGTGGAGCAAACGTTGACGCTTTACGCGGACAACTTAACAAATTAACTGGGAAACAAGTACACATCAACATTATTGAAATCAAATCACCAGATCTTGATGCTCACCTTGTTGGTGAAAACATTGCTCGTCAACTTGAGCAACGTGTTGCTTTCCGTCGTGCACAAAAACAAGCTATTCAACGTACAATGCGTGCTGGAGCTAAAGGGATTAAAACTCAAGTTTCAGGTCGTTTGAACGGTGCTGATATTGCTCGTGCAGAAGGCTATTCAGAAGGGACTGTCCCTCTACATACGCTTCGTGCAGATATCGACTACGCTTGGGAAGAAGCAGACACTACATATGGTAAACTTGGTGTTAAAGTTTGGATTTATCGTGGTGAAGTTCTTCCAACTCGTAAAAACACTAAAGGAGGCAAATAACATATGTTAGTACCTAAACGTGTTAAACACCGTCGTGAATTCCGTGGGAAAATGCGCGGTGAAGCAAAAGGTGGAAAAGAAGTATCATTCGGTGAATACGGTCTTCAAGCTACAACTAGCTCATGGATCACAAACCGCCAAATCGAAGCTGCTCGTATCGCTATGACTCGTTACATGAAACGTGGTGGTCAAGTTTGGATTAAAATCTTCCCTCACAAATCTTATACTGCTAAAGCTATCGGGGTTCGTATGGGTTCTGGTAAAGGTGCTCCTGAAGGTTGGGTATCACCTGTTAAACGTGGTAAAGTAATGTTTGAAATCGCTGGTGTATCTGAAGAAGTTGCACGTGAAGCATTCCGTCTTGCTGGACACAAATTACCAGTTAAAGTTAAATTCGTTAAACGCGAAGCAGAATAAGGAGAAGACATGAAACTTGAAGAAATCAAAAAGTTCGTTGCTGAGCTTCGTGGCTTGTCTCAGGAAGAGCTTGCTAAAAAAGAAAACGAACTCAAAAAAGAACTTTTCGACCTTCGTTTCCAAGCTGCAGCAGGTCAACTTGATCAAACTGCTCGTTTGAACGAAGTTAAAAAACAAATTGCACGTATCAAAACTGTGCAATCTGAAATGAAATAATAGATTGGGAAAGGAGAAATTCAAATTATGGAACGTAATCAACGTAAAACACTTTATGGACGCGTAGTGTCTGATAAAATGGACAAAACAATTACAGTTATAGTTGAAACTAAACGTAACCACCCAGTCTATGGTAAGCGTATCAACTATTCTAAAAAATACAAAGCTCATGATGAAAACAATATTGCTAGAGAAGGCGATATGGTTCGTATCATGGAAACACGTCCACTTTCAGCTACAAAACGCTTCCGTCTTGTAGAAGTTGTGGAAAAAGCTGTTATTATCTAATCAAACTAAAAGGAGAAAATTGAAATGATTCAACAAGAAACTCGCTTGAAAGTTGCTGATAATAGCGGTGCCCGTGAGATCTTGACTATCAAAGTACTTGGTGGTTCAGGACGTAAATTCGCTAACATCGGTGACGTAATCGTTGCTTCTGTTAAACAAGCTACTCCTGGTGGAGCAGTTAAAAAAGGTGATGTAGTGAAAGCTGTTATTGTTCGTACTAAAACTGGTGCCCGCCGTCCTGACGGTTCATACATCAAATTTGACGACAATGCTGCAGTTATTATCCGTGACGATAAAACTCCTCGCGGAACTCGTATCTTCGGCCCAGTTGCACGTGAATTACGTGAAGCTGGATACATGAAAATCGTATCACTTGCACCAGAAGTACTTTAATTTAAAGTAAAAACAAACTAAGTCCCCTAGGTTTACCTAGGGTGCCCATAGTGGGCGTAAGAAAAATAGGAGAAATACTAGAATGTTTGTAAAAAAAGGCGACAAAGTTCGCGTTATTGCAGGTAAAGATAAAGGAACTGAAGCAGTAGTTCTTAAAGCTTTACCAAAAGCTAACAAAGTTGTTGTAGAAGGTGTTGGTATGATTAAAAAACACCAAAAACCTAATACAGAAAACCCTCAAGGTGCTATCGTAGAAAAAGAAGCCCCAATCCATGTATCAAATGTACAAGTACTTGATAAAAATGGTGTCGCAGGTCGCGTAGGTTATAAAGTTGTTGACGGTAAAAAAGTTCGTTACAACAAAAAATCTGGCGAAGTATTAGATTAATCACGAAGGAAAGGAGAAGCATAATGGCAAATCGTTTAAAAGAAAAATATACTAACGAAGTAATTCCTGCGTTGTCAGAGAAATTCAATTACACTACAGTTATGGCTGTGCCTAAAGTTGAGAAAATCGTTCTTAACATGGGTGTTGGTGATGCTGTTTCAAACGCAAAAAACCTAGAAAAAGCTGCTGCTGAGCTAGAACTTATCTCAGGTCAAAAACCACTTATTACTAAAGCTAAGAAATCAATCGCTGGCTTCCGTCTTCGTGAAGGTGTTGCGATCGGTGCGAAAGTTACACTTCGCGGCGAACGTATGTACCAATTCTTAGACAAATTAGTTAGCGTTTCACTTCCTCGTGTACGTGATTTCCACGGTGTTCCAACAAAATCTTTTGATGGACGTGGTAACTACACTCTTGGTGTGAAAGAACAACTTATCTTCCCAGAAATCAATTTCGATGATGTTGATAAAGTACGTGGTCTTGATATTGTAATCGTCACTACTGCAAATACTGACGAAGAATCACGTGAATTGCTTAAAGGCCTTGGAATGCCTTTTGCAAAATAATAGGGGGTAAATAAATTGGCTAAAAAATCTATGATTGCTAAGAACAAACGTCCTGCGAAACACTCTACGCAAGCTTATACACGCTGTGAAAAATGTGGACGTCCACATTCAGTTTACCGCAAATTTAAACTTTGCCGTGTTTGCTTCCGTGAGTTGGCTTACAAAGGTCAAATCCCAGGTGTTGTTAAAGCTTCTTGGTAAAAAACACAATGAAGAAACTTTTCTCTGCTAAAATTGAGAAAAGTGAAACATTATTTCCGGTATGAGTTATTCTCATACCACACCGCCTTCGGGCGCAATAACTAGCAAGTGATTATTCAAACTACTAGTAAAAGGAGAAATCAAAAAATGGTTATGACTGACCCAATTGCAGACTTTTTAACACGTATTCGTAATGCTAACCAAGTAAAACACGAAATGTTAGAAGTACCTGCATCAAACATCAAAAAAGGGATTGCTGACATCCTTGTACGTGAAGGTTTTGTTAAAAACGTTGAAGTTATCGAAGATGACAAACAAGGAATCATCCGTGTTTTCCTTAAATATGGTCAAAACGGTGAACGCGTTATTACTAACTTAAAACGTATCTCAAAACCAGGTCTTCGTGTTTACACAAAACGTGAAGATGTTCCTAAAGTTCTTAACGGACTAGGAATCGCAATCATTTCAACTTCAGAAGGTCTTTTGACTGATAAAGAAGCTCGCCAAAAAAATGTTGGTGGAGAAGTGATTGCATACGTTTGGTAATTTAAAGATACTAAGAGTGTCATGGGCAAAGTGAAAATAGGAAATCTGGCGAAGAGTATTTATACTCTAGGAAGATTATCTTTTTCACACAGGCCATACCTCGAGTTCAATTCAACTAAAATATTGAATAGAGCATATTAAATTCCAAATCACCCCGTGAAAACTAGTCGCATAGCGACTTGACAATCTAACAGGAGAAAATAAACATGTCACGTATTGGTAATAAAGTAATTACTATGCCTGCAGGTGTTGAAATTAGCAATGACAACAACGTTGTTACTGTTAAAGGCCCTAAAGGCGAACTCACTCGTGAGTTCAATAAAAATATTGAAATCAAAATCGAAGGTTCTGAAATTACACTTTCACGTCCTAACGATTCAAAAGAAATGAAAACAATTCATGGTACAACTCGTGCAAACTTGAATAACATGGTTGTTGGTGTTTTTGAAGGTTTCAAAAAAGATCTTGAAATGAAGGGTGTCGGTTACCGTGCTCAACTTCAAGGTACAAAACTTGTCCTTTCAGTAGGTAAATCTCACCAAGACGAAGTTGAAGCACCAGAAGGGATTACATTCACTCTTGCTAACCCAACTTCTATTTCAGTTGCCGGAATTAATAAAGAAGTTGTTGGTCAAACAGCTGCTTATATCCGTAGCTTACGTTCACCAGAACCTTATAAAGGTAAAGGTATTCGTTATGTTGGTGAATACGTACGCCTTAAAGAAGGTAAAACTGGTAAATAATAGATTCATCATGTATCTTGAGAAGTTAAGATACATAGTCTATTATTTTCCGAATGTAACAGATAAAACTTAAATTTTAAGAGGTGAATATTGTGATTTCAAAACCAGATAAAAACAAAACCCGCCAAAAACGCCATCGTCGCGTACGCGGTAAACTCTCTGGAACTGCAGAACGCCCACGTTTGAACGTTTTTCGTTCTAATACAGGCATCTACGCTCAAGTTATTGATGACGTAGCGGGTGTAACGCTCGCAAGCGCATCAACTCTTGATAAAGACGTTTCAAAAGGTACAAAAACTGAACAAGCCGTTGTAGTCGGCAAACTTGTTGCTGAACGTGCAGTGGCTAAAGGTATTTCTGAAGTGGTGTTTGACCGCGGTGGATATCTATATCACGGACGTATCAAAGCTTTGGCTGATGCAGCTCGTGAAAACGGATTGAAATTCTAAAAGGGAGGACACAAAATAATGGCATTTAAAGATAATGCAGTTGAACTTGAAGAGCGTGTCGTTTCTATCAACCGTGTTACAAAAGTTGTAAAAGGTGGACGTCGTCTTCGTTTTGCTGCTCTTGTAGTAGTTGGTGATGGAAATGGACGTGTAGGATTCGGTACAGGTAAAGCTCAAGAAGTACCAGAAGCTATTCGTAAAGCTGTTGAAGCAGCTAAGAAAAACATGATTGAAGTACCAATGGTTGGCACAACAATTCCCCACGAAGTATTTACTAACTTCGGTGGAGCAAAAGTATTGTTGAAACCAGCTGTAGAAGGTTCTGGAGTTGCCGCTGGTGGTGCGGTTCGTGCTGTCATCGAATTAGCAGGTATTGCTGATATTACTTCAAAATCTCTTGGTTCAAATACTCCAATCAACATTGTTCGTGCAACTGTTGAAGGGTTAAAACAACTTAAACGTGCAGAAGACGTTGCCGCTTTACGTGGTGTTTCTGTATCTGACTTAGCTTAAGAAAGGGGATAACAATGGCTCAAATTAAAATTACTTTGACTAAGTCTCCAATCGGACGTAAGCCAGAGCAACGTAAAACAGTTGCTGCTCTTGGACTTGGTAAATTAAATTCTTCAGTTGTTAAAGAAGATAATGCTGCTATTCTTGGAATGGTTAATGCTATCAGTCACTTAGTAACTGTTGAAGAAGTTAAATAATAAATAAGCAGACAGGTTGGGTTCTACCAGCTCCTGCTAATACTTTTTAAGTCGCAAGCTTTTAGCTTGTGACTTAAAGTTAATTTTATGTATAGGCGAGTTTCTATGGGGAGTCCTTTCCCCTCATAGAGGCGCTAGCAATTTACAAATAAGGAGAAAAAATGAAACTTCATGAATTAAAAGCTACTGAAGGATCACGTAAAGTACGTAACCGTGTTGGACGTGGGTCATCATCAGGTAACGGTAAAACATCTGGTCGCGGACAAAAAGGTCAAAACTCTCGTAGTGGTGGCGGAGTTCGTTTAGGTTTTGAAGGTGGACAAACACCATTGTTCCGTCGCATGCCAAAACGTGGATTCTCAAACATCAACGCTAAAGAGTACGCTCTTGTTAATCTTGATCAATTAAACGTTTTTGAAGACGGTACTGAAGTAACTCCAGTTATGCTTAAAGAAGCTGGAATCGTTCGTGCTGAAAAATCAGGCGTTAAAGTTCTTGGTAACGGCGAATTGACTAAAAAATTGACTGTTAAAGCAGCTAAATTCTCAAAATCTGCTGAAGCAGCAATCACTGCTAAGGGTGGTTCAATCGAAGTCATCTAATGAGGGGTAACTCATTATGTTCTTAAAAATACTAAAAGACGCACTGAAAATAAAGACTGTTAGAACTAAAGTTTTCTTTACAATCTTTATAATCCTTGTCTTCCGAATCGGAACGCACATAACAGTTCCAGGAGTCAATGCAAAAAGTTTAGAGCAGTTGAGTGAACTTCCTTTTCTAAATATGTTGAACCTTGTCAGTGGTAATGCAATGAGAAACTTTTCAGTTTTCTCTATGGGTGTGAGTCCGTACATTACTGCATCTATCGTTGTTCAATTATTACAAATGGATATCCTACCAAAATTTGTCGAGTGGGGAAAACAAGGTGAGGTTGGCCGTCGCAAGTTAAATCAAGCGACTCGCTATATATCACTTTTTCTTGCATTCGTGCAATCGATTGGTATCACAGCAGGGTTCAATACCTTGTCTAGTGTTGCTCTAGTTAATACACCAAATATCAAAACTTATTTGCTAATTGGTGCTTTGCTGACAACTGGTAGTGTTATTGTAACCTGGCTTGGAGAACAGATTACAGATAAAGGATTTGGTAACGGTGTTTCAATGATTATCTTTGCAGGTATCATTTCATCTATTCCAAATGCAATTGCAACAATTCACGAAGATTACTTTGTTAATGTTCGTCCTGGCGAGATTAATATGTCTTACATTATTGTAGGATTAATTATCTTAGCGGTTCTTGCCATTGTTTTCTTTACAACATATGTTCAACAAGCGGAATATAAAATTCCAATCCAATATACAAAACTTGTTCAGGGTGCACCTACAAGTTCTTACCTTCCTTTAAAAGTCAATCCAGCAGGCGTTATTCCCGTTATCTTTGCTAGCTCGATTACGACTATTCCAAGTACGATTATACCGTTCTTCCAAAATGGTAAAGATATCCCTTGGTTAACTAAACTACAAGAAGTTTTAAACTATCAAACACCAACAGGTATGATGGTTTATGCATTTTTGATTATCTTGTTCTCATTCTTCTATACCTTTGTCCAAGTAAATCCTGAGAAAACAGCTGAAAATCTACAGAAGAACTCGTCTTATATTCCAAGTGTGAGACCAGGACGTGAAACAGAACTTTATATGTCATCATTGCTCAAAAAACTTGCTACAATCGGTTCAGTTTTCCTTGCTTTTATCTCTCTTGTGCCAATCGCTGCGCAACAAGGACTTAATCTTTCATCTAGTATTGCACTAGGTGGGACAAGTTTACTGATTTTGATCTCGACGGGTATAGAAGGAATGAAACAACTTGAAGGCTATCTTCTGAAAAGAAAATATGTCGGATTTATGAATACAGCAGAATAGAATATAGGTTGACCTTGTCAACCTACTATTTTGTTTTTAGGTGATAACAAGACTTAGAGATATTTCTTGTTATCAGTTGAAAACAAAAGTAAAAATGAATTATCATTTTTCCAAAAATTTAGTCAAGAGGAGACTGACATGAATCTTTTAATTATGGGTTTACCAGGTGCTGGTAAAGGAACACAAGCAGCAAAGATCGTTGAAGAGTTTGGAGTTATCCATATTTCAACTGGTGATATGTTCCGTGCAGCTATGGCTAACAAAACTGAAATGGGTGTCCTTGCAAAGTCATATATAGATAAAGGTGATTTAGTACCAGATGATGTAACAAATGGTATTGTAAAAGAACGCCTTGCTCAATCTGACATTGAAGAAAAGGGATTTCTTTTGGACGGTTATCCACGTACAATTGACCAAGCACATGCATTAGATGCAACTTTAAAAGAATTAGGCTTAAACTTAGATGGTGTCATCAATATTGATGTTAACCCAGAATCACTAATCGAACGTTTGAGTGGTCGTATTATTAACAAAAAAACAGGCGAAACTTTCCACAAAGTCTTCAACCCACCAACAGGTGATTACAATGAAGATGACTTTTATCAACGTGAAGATGACAAACCGGAAACAGTTAAACGTCGTTTAGATGTTAATATTGCTCAAGGGCAACCAATTTTAGATCATTATCGTGAAGCAGGTATTGTTAATGATATTGATGGAAATAAAGATATTTCTGATGTTTTTGTAGACATCGAGAAAGTCATTAAAAACCTAAAATAAAATATCATAAATAACTTGCGAAAGTGAAAGTCACGTGATATAATAGGCTAGTCTGACTTATAATTGTTACCTCTGTGCTCAGAGGACATCAAATCGAAATTTAGGGGGTACTTTTGCGTGGCAAAAGAAGACGTGATTGAAATTGAAGGCAAAGTAGTAGAAACTATGCCAAACGCAATGTTTACTGTTGAATTAGAAAATGGGCATCAAATTCTAGCAACTGTATCAGGAAAAATCCGTAAAAATTACATTCGTATTTTAGTAGGAGATCGTGTTACAGTGGAAATGAGTCCTTATGACTTAACACGTGGACGCATCACATACCGCTTTAAATAATCGAAATAATTGGAGGGATTAAAACATGAAGGTAAGACCATCGGTTAAACCAATTTGCGAATACTGTAAAGTAATTCGTCGTAACGGTCGTGTTATGGTGATTTGTCCAACAAATCCAAAACACAAACAACGTCAAGGATAATATAGAAAGGAGAAAAAATGGCTCGTATAGCTGGAGTTGATATTCCAAACGATAAACGCGTAGTAATTTCACTTACTTATGTATTTGGTATTGGTCTTGCAACATCTCAAAAGATTTTAGCAGCAGCTGGTATCTCTGAAGATATCCGTGTTAAAGACTTAACATCAGATCAAGAAGACGCAATCCGTCGTGAAATCGATTCAATCAAAGTTGAAGGTGACCTTCGTCGTGAAGTTAACTTAAACATCAAACGTTTGATGGAAATCGGTTCATACCGTGGAATTCGTCACCGTCGTGGACTTCCTGTCCGTGGACAAAACACTAAAAACAACGCTCGTACTCGTAAAGGGAAACCTACTGCGATTGCAGGTAAGAAAAAATAATATAGGAGGTAAAGAAATTGGCTAAACCAACACGTAAACGTCGTGTGAAAAAGAACATCGAATCTGGTGTTGCACATATTCACGCTACATTTAATAACACTATTGTTATGATTACAGATGTTCACGGTAATGCTCTTGCATGGTCATCAGCTGGTGCTCTTGGTTTCAAAGGTTCTCGTAAATCAACACCTTTTGCTGCCCAAATGGCTGCTGAAGCTGCTGCGAAATCTGCACAAGAACACGGACTAAAAACTGTTGAAGTTACTGTAAAAGGCCCTGGTTCAGGTCGTGAATCAGCTATTCGTGCACTTGCTGCGGCAGGTCTAGAAGTAACTGCAATTCGTGACGTGACTCCTGTACCACATAACGGTGCTCGTCCTCCAAAACGTCGTCGTGTATAATCATAATAACTAATAGTACACAAGTTTCGTTTCGAGGGGTGAAAAAATGATTGAGTTTGAAAAACCAATAATAACAAAAATTGATGAAAATAAAGATTACGGACGTTTTGTAATCGAACCACTAGAACGTGGTTACGGTACAACTCTAGGTAATTCACTTCGTCGTGTACTTCTGTCATCACTTCCAGGTGCTGCAGTAACATCGATTAAAATTGATGGCGTACTACACGAATTTGATACAATCCCAGGTGTACGTGAAGATGTAATGCAAATCATCCTTAATGTTAAAGGACTTGCAGTAAAATCATATGTAGAAGACGAAAAGATGATCGAACTTGACGTAGAAGGACCAGCTGAAGTAACTGCTGGAGATATCCTCACTGACAGCGACATCGAACTTGTTAACCCAGATCATTATCTATTTACAATCGCAGAAGGTCACTCTTTGAAAGCAACAATGACTGTTGCTAAAAAACGTGGTTACATTCCTGCAGAAGGTAACAAACAAGATGATGCACCTGTTGGAACATTGGCTGTTGATTCAATCTACACGCCAGTAAAAAAAGTTAACTATCAAGTTGAGCCTGCCCGTGTCGGTAGTAATGATGGCTTTGATAAATTAACAATTGAAATCATGACAAATGGAACTATCATTCCTGAAGATGCATTAGGTCTATCTGCTCGAGTTTTAATCGAACACCTTAATCTGTTTACAGACCTTACAGAAGTTGCTAAGACAACTGACGTTATGAAAGAAACAGAAAAAGTGAACGATGAAAAGATACTTGATCGCACAATCGAGGAACTTGATTTATCCGTACGCTCATATAACTGTTTGAAACGTGCAGGAATTAACACTGTATTCGATCTTACAGAAAAATCTGAGCCTGAAATGATGAAAGTCCGTAACTTAGGTCGTAAGAGCCTTGAAGAAGTTAAGGTTAAACTCGCTGATTTAGGTTTAGGACTAAAAAACGATAAATAATATAGGAGGACAAAATGGCTTACCGTAAACTAGGACGCACTAGCTCACAACGTAAAGCAATGCTTCGTGATTTAACGACAGATCTTTTAATCAACGAATCAATTGTTACAACTGAAGCACGTGCAAAAGAAATCCGTAAAACAGTTGAAAAAATGATTACTTTAGGTAAACGTGGTGATCTTCATGCACGTCGTCAAGCAGCAGCTTACGTACGTAATGAAATCGCATCAGAAAACTATGATGAAGCTACTGATAAATACACATCAACTTCAGCGCTTCAAAAATTATTCTCTGAAATCGCACCTCGTTATGCTGAACGTAACGGTGGATACACACGTATTCTCAAAACAGAACCACGCCGTGGAGATGCTGCTCCAATGGCAATTATTGAATTAGTATAATTTTTATCAATTTTGTTGAGTGTTATGATGATGGAGAGGTCTCAATTCCTTTCTTAGTCTAGCTCTGGTCTACCGCTAGGATAAATTCCTAGCGGGAACACTCATCATATTGTTAGTGGTAACGCTTGTTTACGAAATGTTTCTAAACTTAGATGCACTTCGTAAGCAGGCGTTTTGTCGTCTAATCTATCCTATTTGCTCGATATAAAGGGGAATAGATGGAATCAGCGATAGATGCACCTATGAAGACAAAAGGGGCTTAAAATGGCTAAAAATTGATTATAGGAGGTCTTTATTAAAAGCACAGATTGCCGATATGTATTTATACAAATATAATTAATAAAATAACGCAAATGCTATTGACAATCCCTTCAAAAGCATATATACTAATAAAGTTGTCAGAAAGCGAGCTAGTAGTCGAAAACAAAAAACGAAAAAGTTTAAAAAAGTTATTGACAAAGGCGTTGTGACCTGATAGAATATAATAGTTGTCTCGTAAGAGATAAGAAGACCTTTGAGAACTGAATAAGACAAAAACCAAACGTGCAGGGTGATATGTT
>CAACWI010000247.1_pt1 | contig 13846 bp, 10 predicted proteins | sample 2275591 | NCBI WGS metagenome assembly CAACWI01 (sample SAMEA5312452, study PRJEB27640) | indoor metagenome | biome: indoor environment; feature: uncontrolled; material: polymer tiles stone | place: Germany | collected 2014-07-07
AATTTCAAAAACAATTACAAGCAACTTATGATAAGTATATCCAAATGCGTAATGAATTGGGTCGTTCAGAAAAACCTGAAACTCTAATGGATATGGCAACTGTCTTTGGACGTTATGAACGTGCTAATGGTCGCCTTGATGATATGGAAGTTTCAGATGAGATCAATGCTTGTTCTGTTGAAATCGAAGTCGATGTCAATGGTGTGAAAGAACCCTGGCTTTTGATGTTCAAAAATGAAACACATAATCACCCAACAGAAATTGAACCTTTCGGTGGAGCGGCAACTTGTATCGGAGGGGCTATTCGTGACCCATTATCTGGTCGCTCTTATGTTTATCAAGCTATGCGTATTTCAGGCGCAGGCGACATCACTATGCCAATTGCGGCAACTCGTAAAGGTAAATTACCGCAACAAGTTATTTCAAAAACAGCGGCGCACGGCTATTCTTCATATGGAAACCAAATTGGTTTAGCAACAACTTATGTTAAAGAATACTTCCATCCAGGTTTTGTAGCTAAACGGATGGAACTTGGGGCTGTCGTCGGGGCTGCTCCAAAGGAAAATGTTATTCGTGAAAAACCTGAAGCTGGTGATGTGGTAATCCTCTTAGGTGGAAAAACCGGTCGTGATGGTGTTGGTGGAGCAACTGGCTCTTCAAAAGTGCAAACTGTTGAATCAGTTGAGACAGCTGGTGCAGAAGTTCAAAAAGGTAATGCTATTGAAGAACGTAAGATTCAACGACTCTTCCGCAATAGTCAAGTTACTCGTTTAATTAAAAAATCAAATGACTTTGGTGCTGGTGGTGTCTGTGTTGCCATCGGTGAATTAGCAGATGGTCTGGAAATTGATTTAGATAAAGTTCCATTAAAATATCAAGGATTAAATGGAACAGAGATTGCTATTTCAGAATCTCAAGAACGGATGTCAGTTGTTGTTCGTCCAGAAGATGCTGATCAGTTTATCGAGGAATGTCGTAAAGAAAACATTGATGCTTTGATTGTAGCTATTGTCACTGAAAAACCAAACTTAGTAATGACTTGGAATGGCCAAACAATTGTTGATATTGAACGCTCTTTCTTAGATACAAATGGAGTACGCGTGGTTGTTGATGCCAAGGTTGTTGATAAAGAAACTACTATTCCTGAGCAACGTCAAACTTCAGAAGCTAACTTAGAAGCAGATACATTAGCTTTACTTGCTGAACTTAATCATAGTTCACAAAAAGGACTTCAAACTATTTTTGACAGTTCGGTTGGTCGTTCAACAGTTAACCATCCTCTAGGCGGTCGCTACCAAATGACACCGACTGAAAGTTCAGTTCAAAAACTACCTGTTCAAAATGGAGTGACGCAAACAGCGTCAGCCATTGCCCAAGGCTATAATCCAGCTATTGCCGAATGGTCTCCTTATCATGGTGCAGCTTATGCTGTGATTGAAACAACTGCCCGTTTAGTAGCTTCAGGTGCAGAATGGGATAAGGCTCGCTTCTCATATCAAGAGTATTTCCAAAGAATGGATAAGATTGCTGAGAACTTCGGTCAACCTGTTGCAGCACTACTTGGTTCTATTGAAGCCCAAATTCAACTTGGTTTGCCATCAATTGGTGGTAAAGACTCCATGTCAGGTACTTTTGAAGAGCTGACTGTTCCACCAAGCCTTGTAGCCTTTGGAGTTACCACAGCTACTGTTGGGAAGGTTCTTTCACCAGAGTTTAAAGCTGTTGGTCAAAACATTTACTACATGCCAGGTCAAGCCATCTCACAAGAAATTGACTTTGAGCTCATCAAAGCCAACTTCACTAAATTTAAAGCAATCCAAGAGCAACATACAATTACTGCAGCCTCAGCTGTTAAGTACGGTGGCCCAATTGAAAGCCTCGCATTGATGAGTTTTGGAAACCAAATTGGTGCAGAAGTGACCTTGTCAGACCTCTCCTTAGGGCTTAATGCGCAGCTTGGAGGTTTTATCTTCACGTCTGCCGACGACATTGCTGGCGCAGAAAAAATTGGTCAAACCACTGCTAACTTTAGCTTAGTGATTAACGGCCAAGAACTAACAGGTGCTAAGCTTCAAAGTGCATTTGAAGGCACACTTGCAAGCATCTATCCGACAGAATTTGAACAAACTTCAAGCCTTGCGGAAGTACCAGCTGTTAACAGCTCTCCAATTATCACAAGAATAGAAAGAATTGACCAACCATTAGTTTACATTCCAGTATTCCCAGGTACCAACTCAGAATATGATTCAGCTAAAGCCTTTGAAAAAGAAGGTGCTAGAGTTAATTTAGTCCCATTTGTAACCTTAAATGAAGAAGCAATTGTGGAGTCAGTTGAAACAATGGTCGCAAATATTGAAGAAGCTAATATTATCTTCTTTGCTGGGGGATTCTCAGCTGCTGATGAACCAGATGGATCTGCTAAATTTATTGTTAACATTCTTTTGAATGCAAAAGTTCGCCAAGCTATTAATGCCTTTATTGCTAATGGTGGTTTGATAATTGGTATCTGTAATGGCTTCCAAGCATTAGTTAAATCAGGTTTACTACCATATGGTAATTTTGATAGTGCAACTGAAACAAGCCCAACACTTTTCTACAACGATGCTAATCAACACGTGGCTAAAATGGTTGAAACACGCATTACCAATACTAACTCACCTTGGTTAAGTGGAGTTAAAGTTGGTGATATCCATGCTATCCCAGTCTCACATGGTGAAGGTAAATTTGTTGTCACCGAAGAAGAATTTAAGGAACTCCGTGATAATGGACAAATCTTCAGTCAATATGTTGACTTCCAAGGAAAACCAAGCATGGATTCTAATTATAATCCAAATGGCTCAGTAAATGCCATCGAAGGGATTACAAGTAAGAACGGACAAATTATTGGGAAAATGGGACATTCAGAACGTTATGAAGATGGTCTCTTCCAAAATATTCCTGGTCAGAAAGATCAATTCTTATTTGCATCAGCCGTTCACTATTTCACAGGTAAATAATAAAATGGGCTTTCGGCCCACGACAAGCTGACCAGAGTGCTGTCCCAAAGAATCATTCTTTTGAGACAGGCACTCTTTAGGTCTTATAACGAGGTAATCATGACATACGAAGAAAAATCTCTTAATGAAGAGTGTGGTGTATTTGGGATTTGGGGCCATCCTCATGCGGCTCAAGTAACCTATTTTGGTCTTCATAGCTTACAACACCGCGGGCAAGAAGGAGCTGGTATTGTTTCCAATGACAATGGTCGCTTACTTCAACACCGTGACACTGGACTTTTATCAGAAGTATTTAGCAACCAAGCCGACCTAGCGAAATTAACAGGTCATGCGGCTATTGGCCATGTCCGTTATGCTACTGCTGGGACAGCTTCTATCAATAATATTCAGCCTTTCCTTTACAATTTCACAGATGAACAATTTGGACTCTGCCATAATGGTAATCTGACCAATGCTTTATCTCTCAAGAAAGAGTTGGAACGAGAAGGAGCTATTTTTAATGCTTCGTCTGATACAGAAATACTAATGCATTTAATCAGACGCAGTCATCACCCAGACTTTATGGGCAAGGTCAAAGAGGCTCTCAATACTGTTAAGGGTGGCTTCGCCTATCTTTTAATGACTGACGACAAGTTAATTGCAGCGTTAGATCCTAATGGCTTCCGCCCACTGTCGATTGGGCAATTACCCAATGGCGCCTGGGTGGTATCAAGCGAGACCTGCGCCTTTGAGGTGATCGGGGCCAAGTGGATTCGTGATGTCATGCCTGGTGAATTAATTATCATTGATGACTCTGGAATCACAGTTGGTAGTTATACCAAAGATACACAACTGGCCATTTGTTCCATGGAATATGTTTATTTTGCAAGACCTGACTCAACAATCTACGGTGTTAATGTCCATACAGCTCGTAAAAATATGGGGCGTCGCTTAGCCCAAGAGTTCAAACATGAGGCAGATATTGTCGTTGGTGTACCTAATTCATCACTTTCAGCAGCCATGGGTTTCGCTGAAGAATCTGGTCTACCAAATGAAATGGGCTTGGTTAAAAATCAATATACTCAGAGAACTTTCATCCAACCAACACAAGAATTGCGTGAACAAGGTGTCCGCATGAAATTATCAGCTGTCTCTGGTGTTGTTAAAGGTAAGCGCGTGGTGATGATTGATGATTCGATTGTTCGTGGAACAACATCACGTAGAATTGTTAATCTGCTTCGTGAAGCTGGAGCGACTGAAGTTCACGTGGCTATTGGTAGCCCAGAACTGAAATATCCATGTTTCTATGGGATTGATATTCAAACCCGTCGTGAGCTGATCTCTGCAAACCATGATGTAGATGAGGTTTGTCAAATCATTGGGGCAGACTCATTGACTTATCTTTCTCTTGATGGGATGATTGATGCCATTGGCTTGGAAACAGATGCACCAAATGGTGGTCTCTGTGTTGCTTACTTTGATGGTAATTACCCAACACCACTTTATGACTATGAAGAAGCTTATCTCAAGAGTCTAGAAGAAAAAGTTAGTTTCCATATTGATAACGTTGCTAAATAGCACAGCTATTTTAAAGAAATGAAAGGAAAAGAAAGTCAAAAATTGGGGCATTAAATCCACTATTTGGCTTTCTAAAATCAATTATTATGACTAAAAATGCTTATGCAAAATCAGGTGTAGACGTTGAAGCAGGCTATGAAGTTGTTGAAAGAATTAAAAAACATGTCGCTCGCACAGAACGTGCAGGTGTGATGGGTGCTCTTGGTGGCTTTGGTGGTATGTTTGATCTTAGCCAGACTGGAGTTAAAGAGCCAGTGCTTATCTCCGGAACTGACGGGGTCGGAACAAAATTAATGCTTGCTATCAAATATAATAAGCATGACACAATTGGTCAAGACTGTGTGGCCATGTGTGTTAATGATATCATTGCTGCAGGGGCAGAACCACTTTATTTCCTTGACTATATCGCAACAGGTAAAAATGAACCAGCTAAATTAGAACAAGTTGTAGCTGGAGTTGCTGAAGGCTGTGTCCAAGCAGGAGCTGGACTAATTGGTGGGGAAACGGCTGAAATGCCAGGCATGTATGATGCAGATGATTATGATCTTGCGGGCTTTGCTGTTGGTGTTGCTGAAAAATCACAAATTATTGATGGATCAAAAGTAGCCGAAGGTGATGTTCTCTTAGGGTTAGCCTCAAGTGGGATTCATTCTAATGGGTACTCACTCGTGCGTTCTGTCTTCCAAGATTACACTGGTGAAGAAGTCTTACCAGAACTCGAAGGCAAAGTCTTAAAAGATGTTCTCTTAGAACCAACTCGTATCTACGTTAAAGCAGTTCTACCATTAGTTAAGGAGAACTTGGTTAATGGTATTGCTCACATCACGGGTGGTGGTTTTGTAGAAAATGTTCCGCGCATGTTTGCAGATAACTTAGCTGCTGAAATTGAAGAAGACAAGGTGCCAGTTCTACCTATTTTCAAAGCCCTTGAAAAATATGGGGAAATCAAGCATGAAGAAATGTTTGAAATCTTTAATATGGGGATTGGTCTTATGATGGCTGTTAAACCTGAAAATGTTGACCGCATTAAAGAACTTTTGGATGAACCAGTTTATGAAATTGGGCGTATCGTTGCCAAAGAAGATAAGGGTGTTATTATCAAATGACAAAACGTTTAGCAGTTTTTGCCTCTGGGAATGGGTCAAATTTTCAGGTCATTGCAGAGCAGTTTCCCGTAACCTTTCTGTTTACGGATAAGAGACAGGCTTATGCTGTCGAGCGAGCTAACAACTTAGGCGTGGCGCATTATAGCTTTGAATTGAAAGAATTTGCAAGTAAAGAAGCCTATGAAGAAGCCATCGTGGCTCTGCTTGATGAGCATGAGATTGACTTAATTTGTTTGGCTGGTTACATGAAAATTGTTGGTCCAACCTTGTTAGATGCTTATGAAGGTCGGATTATCAATATTCACCCAGCCTATTTACCTGAATTTCCTGGTGCCCATGGCATTGATGATGCTTGGAATGCTGATGTTGACCAATCAGGTGTAACTATTCATTGGGTCGATAGTGGCGTGGATAGTGGACAAGTGATTAAACAAGTTCGCATCCCACGTTTATCAGAAGACACTATTGAGACTTTTGAAGCCAGAATCCATGAAATGGAATACCAGCTTTATCCTCAAGTATTGGATAGTTTAGGCGTTGAACGAAAATAGATAGACAAGAGTTAGAGGAGAATAGAATGAAACGTGCACTAATTAGTGTTTCAGATAAAGCGGGCATTGTCGAATTTGCTCAAGCATTAAAAGACTTAGGTTGGGATATTATCTCAACAGGTGGAACAAAAGCTGCTCTTGATGAAGCGGGTCTCGAAACCATTGCCATTGATGATGTGACAGGTTTTCCTGAAATGATGGATGGCCGTGTTAAAACCCTTCATCCTAACATCCACGGTGGTCTTCTAGCTCGCCGTGACTTGGATACTCACCTGACAGCTGCCAAAGAAAATAATATTGAACTGATTGACTTAGTCGTTGTTAACCTTTATCCATTCAAAGAGACAATTATCCGTCCGGATGTGACTTATAGCAAAGCTGTCGTAAACATTGACATCGGTGGTCCATCAATGCTCCGTTCAGCAGCCAAAAACCATGCTAGTGTAACAGTTATTGTCGATCCAGCTGACTACGAGGTAGTACTGAAAGAATTAACTGAGGTTGGTGAAACCAACTACGCAACTCGTCAGCGTTTAGCAGCTAAAGTTTTCCGCCACACGGCAGCATATGATGCCTTGATTGCTGAGTATTTTACAGCTCAAGTTGGTGAAGACAAACCAGAAAAACTGACCTTGACGTATGATTTAAATCAGTCAATGCGTTACGGGGAAAACCCTCAACAAGATGCTGACTTCTACCAAAAAGCCATTCCAACCGATTACTCCATTGCTTCAGCTAAACAATTGAACGGCAAAGAATTGTCCTTTAATAATATTCGTGATGCTGACGCAGCCATCCGTATTATCCGTGACTTCAAAGACCGTCCAACAGTTGTTGCCCTTAAACACATGAATCCATGTGGGATTGGTCAGGCTGATACAATAGAAGAAGCTTGGGACAATGCTTATGAAGCTGATTCTGTTTCTATCTTTGGTGGTATCATTGTTCTGAACAGAGAAGTTGATGCCGCGACAGCTGAGAAGATGCATCCTGTCTTCTTAGAAATAATCATTGCACCAAGTTATTCTGAAGAAGCGCTAGCTATTCTTACCAATAAAAAGAAAAATCTGCGTCTCTTGGAATTGCCATTTGATGCTCAAGATGCTAGTCAAGTAGAGCCTGAATTCACTGGTGTTGTTGGTGGTATATTGGTTCAAAACCAAGATGTTGTGGAAGAAAATCCAGACACTTGGGAAGTGGTGACTGAGCGTCAACCAAACGATCAAGAAAAAGAAGCTCTTCTTTTTGCTTGGAAAGCCATTAAATATGTTAAATCAAATGGTATCTTGATTGCCAATGACCACATGACCCTTGGCGTTGGTCCTGGTCAAACAAACCGTGTAGCCTCAGTGCGCATTGCCATCGAACAAGCCAAAGATCGTCTTGAAGGAGCGGCCTTGGCTAGTGATGCCTTCTTTCCATTTGCTGACAACATTGAAGAAATTGCCGCAGCTGGTATCAAGGTCATCGTGCAACCTGGTGGTTCAGTCCGTGACCAAGATTCTATCGACGCTGCCAACAAACATGGCATTGCCATGGTCTTCACTGGCGTACGCCACTTTAGACATTAAAATTAAATAAGTGACCAAAGACCAAGCCTTGGCTTGGTCTTTTTCTTATGCTTTTTTTGCGCGTGCCATAGTTACCCAGGTAGCGCGTGAGCCAATTTGGACCCTGATACCATTTGTTTTCTGATCAATTTGTAGAATTTTGAATTTTCCAGGGATGATAAAGTACTCCCCTGGATTAAGGAATTGATCACCGGCTTTTTGTCCTTGTTGATTGGATTCATCTACAGGGGTTGGGTCAATCCAGTTGAGACTTGTTGGACTGCCACCGGCCAAATCGACACTGGAAATAAGGGAACCATGATGCTGATTCACTTTAAAGACCCCAGGGAAAGTGACCTGATCACCCACCTTGAACTGACTTGGCTTTGCTTCTGGGTCTTTCGGTTTTACCGAACTTGCTAATTTCTTTATTGCCACATAACGACGGTTGCCACTTCCTCCTATATAGGAGAGCCATTGGTAGCCCTCTGCAGTCAGCACTCGATCATAGATAACGGATTGACCTTTTTCATAATGAGTTAAGGCATGACTATTTAGTTTGGCTTCAGGGCGAACAGCGGTGCGTTCAGTAAAGTAGTAGGTACCACTAGGTGCTAAGTTGGCTGGTGCGGCGGTAGGCGTTGGGTTACTGTGACTTTGCCCAAGGTCCTTAAAATGAATGTAGCCGCTGACGGCTCCCATAGCAATCGTTCTGCGGTGATACTTCTCTGGCCCTTGGCCAGCATTATAATTGTATTCTTCTAGGGTCACCTGATTGCCATTGACTTCTGCTACCCAGGCCACATGTCCGTAGTCTTGGTGAGAGTAATTGACACCCTTGTCAAACCAAGCAACAGCACCTACTGTTGCTTGCATATCAACGGAATAGCCTTGGCTACGGGCAATGTGGCCCCATGAATCCGCATTACGATAACCTGTTGGTAACGTGAAACCATTAGCCGAACTTAGCCGAAAAGCGACGAAGGATGTACACTGCCTTTTGTACATGCCCCAAGTGTCGGGACCCCAACCCGTCTGCCACTGGCTAGGGTAATTGTCACCGAGAACAGCAGCCTTTGTATTTAGTGTGAAGGGGTTAACTAATTGACTGACAAAAACAGCCAAAACAATAAGTGTTTGAAATTTTTTCATAAGTTTACCTCCTTACCTAAGTTATTCGAAAAAAACCTGCCTTTCATGGCAGGTTTTTTAATCTTTTCGCTTTTAGGAGGAGAGAAAAGCAAAATGGAAAGAAGGCTGATAAAAAGCATGAATGTAGGTTCCAGATAGATTGACAAACCACAAAGTATTTCCAAACAATAGATTAGAGAGAAAATACTACATAAAAGGGTCAGTTGTTTTTTGGTCATAGGTGTTAGCTTAAACCTCCATTTGACTTTATTAAAAACAGTATAGCAGAAGGATTGGGTGAGAGCGTGTTTTAATAGTAAATTTGATGTTCAATTTTTAATGCACAAGTAAAAAAGTTGATTTGACCAGCTTGAAGTAAAAGGATAGTTTAAAATTATTCAGAGAAAATTGGTTTTCTTATTAGATAAATACCTCTTGCTGAAAAGAAAGGAATCAACATGTCATTCTTAAAAAAATACTCAAAAAAATTAACAGAATGTTACTTTATCATGGTTGGTATTTATGTCTGTATAAAAAATATTATGGGTCAAGAACCAGTTGTGGTGCATCAAAGAGTTATCTCAAGAATCTTTATGGTTTCATTAATTCTTGCTTTATTTTATACCCTGAAAGATAAAAATAGGGAGTAGTATCATGAGAAATTTGAAGAGACAAGATTATATTGATGGAATCTCTGCTTTTATAAAGATGTCATTAGTTACTATTCCAGTGGTAGTGCTCTTTTCTTATCTATTTCACAACTTTTATGGATGCTCCCATTTTCTTTTTATTTTACCTTTGTCTTATATACCATATCTTGTAAAGAGATGTAAGAGTAATGCCTATCTGTCAATCATGCTCATGATGGCTTTGACAAGTCTCAGAGACTTGCTACATATTCCAAATTTTAGAATTTCTATCTGGGTAATATTGAGGAACTTGTTATTATTGGTCATTTTATATTGTGTCAAAAAGTATCTTATTATAATATGTGAGAATAACAATAAAGGTGACTCAAATGAATAAAGATAGACTTTTAGAACAAATTCAGTGGTATTTTCTATCAGTTAGTATTTTTTTAGGGGGAATTATAATTCACGCTTATTATTATCATGAACTTCCTCTAGTAAATTACATACTCTTTCTAATGATGACCGTTCTTTATTTTCTGGCTGATAGAATTAAAAGCATAAAACAATTTCTAGGTTGGTTAATCATGATATTCACCATGGATTATTTTGTTTGGGAATTGTTGAGAGGTACATTTTTTGAGATAAGATTGAATCTGCTTATTCTACTTAGTCTCTTTGCAATTTGTCTCTTGCTTTTTCTAATCATTTTATGGATTCGAAAATTTCATAAAGAATCAAAGTAAGCTTTCTCTATCATTGTCATTAAAAAGATATACGAATTTTCGTATATCTTTTTAAATTGACGAACAAATATGTTATAATGACAATACAAAATTCGCTTTTATGAGGTGTAGAATGAAATTATTGGTTGTCGGTTCGGGTGGTCGCGAGCATGCTATTGCTAAGAAATTACTAGAATCTAAGGATGTTGAAACAGTCTTCGTTGCTCCAGGTAATGCTGGGATGACGCTTGATGGACTGACTTGTGTAGATATTGCTATTTCCGAACATTCAAAATTAATTGAATTTGCTCAAAAGAATGACATTTCTTGGAGCTTTATTGGTCCAGATGATGCGCTAGCTGCGGGGATTGTTGATGATTTTAACAAGGTTGGTCTGAAAGCTTTTGGTCCAAGTCGTTTGGCCGCAGAGCTTGAGTGGTCAAAAGATTTTGCTAAGGAAATTATGGTTAAGTACCAAGTTCCGACAGCTGCCTATGGCACATTCTCCGATTTCGAAGAAGCAAAGGCTTACATTGAAAAAGAAGGTGCACCGATCGTTGTTAAGGCCGACGGTTTGGCTTTGGGGAAGGGTGTTGTGGTTGCTGAGACGGTGGAAGAAGCTGTTGAAGCGGCGCATGAAATGCTTCTCGACAACAAGTTTGGCGATTCTGGGGCGCGCGTGGTTATTGAAGAATTCCTAGCTGGCGAGGAGTTCTCACTCTTTGCATTTGCTAACGGCGACAAATTTTACATCATGCCAACAGCTCAGGACCATAAACGTGCTTATGATGGAGACAAGGGCCCCAACACAGGTGGTATGGGAGCCTACGCACCGGTTCCACATTTATCACATACTGTCATTGACCAGTCTGTAGAAACAATCATTAAGCCTGTTCTGGAAGGGATGATTAAAGAAGGTCGTCCTTACCTAGGTATCCTTTATGCTGGTCTTATTTTGACGGCAGATGGTCCCAAAGTCATTGAGTTCAACGCTCGCTTTGGTGATCCAGAGACGCAAATCATCTTGCCTCGCTTGACCTCTGATTTTGCTCAAAACATTTCCGATATTCTTGACGGCAATGAACCTGAGATTACTTGGGTAAATGGCGGTGTAACTCTTGGCGTGGTCGTCGCTTCAAATGGCTATCCACTGGCCTACGACAAAGGCGTGACTCTTCCAGCAAAAACAGAAAGCGAGATTATCACTTATTATGCTGGGGCTAAATTTGACCAAGATGGCAAAGCATTGCTCTCAAACGGCGGTCGTGTTTACATGTTAGTCACCACAGAGAACAGCGTCCAAGCTGCGCAGAGTGTCATCTACAAAGAACTAAAAGAACAAAACACTGATGGTTTGTTCTACCGAAATGACATTGGCAATAAAGCAATAAAATAAGATAAAATGATAAAGATAAGCAACCGAAGGTTGTAGAAACAGATACTTTTTATGTAGTGAAAAGATAAGTAATGATAAAATCATTACTTATCGGGGGAATTTTTGAGACAAAGACTCAAAAATTAGTAATGGAATCACGAAGTGAGTCGCTTACGACCCCACCAATACAAAGTATCAAAAAAGAAATAATTCAAAAAGGAGAGAAGCATGACACCTCAAATTTCAATCATCATGGGTTCTAAATCAGATTGGGCGACCATGAAAAAAACAGCTGATATCTTGGACCAATTTGGTGTGGCCTATGAGAAGAAAGTTGTTTCTGCTCACCGCACACCAGATCTCATGTTCAAGCATGCCCAAGAAGCGCGTGGACGGGGTATCAAAATCATCATTGCTGGTGCAGGTGGGGCGGCTCACTTGCCAGGGATGGTAGCTGCTAAGACAAGCTTGCCAGTTATTGGTGTGCCTGTCAAATCACGTGCCCTTTCTGGAGTTGATTCTCTCTATTCAATCGTTCAAATGCCAGGCGGCGTGCCGGTGGCAACCATGGCTATTGGGGAGGCAGGAGCTACCAATGCTGCGCTCTTTGCTCTTCGAATCTTGTCCATTGAAGACAGTAAGATTGCGGATGCGCTAGCTGATTATACAGCAAAACAAGGAAAAATGGCAGAGGAGTCGACTGATGAACTCATCTAAAACTATTGGAATTATTGGTGGTGGCCAGTTGGGTCAGATGATGGCCATTTCGGCTATTTATATGGGTCATAAGGTGGTGACCTTGGATCCGTCGGCGGATTGTCCGGCTTCGCGGGTCAGTGACATGATTGTGGCGGCTTATGATGATGTGGCTGCACTGAAGGAATTGTCTGACCGTTGTGACCTCCTCACTTATGAATTTGAAAATGTCGATGCGGATGGTCTGGATGCCGTTATCAAAGAGGGTCAATTGCCGCAAGGGACTGACCTGCTTCGCATTTCCCAAAACCGTATCACTGAGAAAAACTTTTTGGCTAACAAGGCTGGGGTTCAGGTTGCTCCTTATCAAGTGGTTAAATCGGCTGCTGATTTGGACGAGATTGACTTGTCTAAAAATTATGTCCTTAAGACAGCGACGGGTGGCTATGATGGGCACGGTCAAATTGTTATTAAGTCTGAGGCTGACCTTGCTGCTGCAAGGGAATTAGCTGACGCTTGTGACTGTGTCTTGGAAGAATTTGTGGCTTTTGATTTGGAGGTGTCAGTCATCGTTTCAGGAAACCAGAAAGAATTCACTGTCTTCCCAGTCCAAGAAAATATCCACAGAAATAATATTTTGTCTAAGACAATTGTGCCAGCCCGCATCTCTGAGGAGCTTGCTGAGAAAGCTAAGGCAATGGCCTTGGAAATTGCTAAGCATCTGGATTTAGCTGGGACGCTCTGCGTGGAAATGTTTGCCACACCAGATGATATCTTGGTCAATGAAATTGCACCCCGTCCGCATAATTCTGGGCACTACTCAATTGAAGCCTGTGATTTCTCACAGTTCGACACACATATTCTGGGTGTGCTCGGTTTGCCGCTGCCAGCCATTACTTTGCACGCTCCAGCGGTCATGCTCAATGTCTTAGGTCAACATGTGGACAAAGCGCAAGCCTATGTCCAAGAAAACCCTAGCGCCCACCTTCATCTTTATGGTAAACTAGAAGCGAAACAAAACCGCAAGATGGGACATGTGACGCTGTTTGCGGAGGATGCTGAAGAGTTTGGCAAAGGAATTGATTTTAATTAAGGAGAAAAGATGCTAGAAAGATATTCACGCCCTGAGATGGCGAACATTTGGAGTGAAGAGAACAAGTACCGTGCTTGGTTAGAGGTGGAAATCTTGGCCGATGAAGCGTGGGCTGAGTTGGGTGAGATTCCTAAGGAGGATGTGGCTAAAATTCGTGCTAATGCCGATTTTGATGTGGACCGGATTCTTGAGATTGAGAAAGAAACGCGTCATGACGTGGTGGCTTTCACCCGTGCTGTTTCGGAAACACTTGGTGAAGAGCGCAAGTGGGTTCACTATGGTTTAACATCAACAGACGTTGTTGATACTGCCTATGGTTACCTCTACAAGCAAGCTAACGACATTATCCGTCGTGATCTTGAAAATTTCACTAACATTGTCGCTGAAAAAGCTAAAAAGCACAAAATGACCATCATGATGGGCCGTACCCACGGTGT
>CAACWI010000150.1_pt1 | contig 13089 bp, 18 predicted proteins | sample 2275591 | NCBI WGS metagenome assembly CAACWI01 (sample SAMEA5312452, study PRJEB27640) | indoor metagenome | biome: indoor environment; feature: uncontrolled; material: polymer tiles stone | place: Germany | collected 2014-07-07
TGCGGTTTTGGCAACAGATTGATGATGATTATAATACGCCTCTATCATTGCAAGTTCATTTGATGTAAGATGGGTATAGGTCATTTGTCTTCACTCCTTATAATTCTTTTGCGGGAACTATCTTGAGTGTAGCACAAATGACTTTTTTATTTGTCTAGCTTAATTTTACAATCGGCGTTTACAAAAAATCTTTATTTCCTCTATTTTTTTAGCAAATTTTATTTTATCTTCTTCATTTGGTTTCCAATCTTTATTAGCCAATTTTACCTCCTCAATGAATTATAAATATTTTATAAATGTTATAAATTCTTTATAACTAATTATAACACTTTATAACATTTTAGTCAATTATATAAAAATTATTTTTTAAAGGGAGTAGTGACTTCTTTGACAGTCGTTCTACTACGTGTTACAATTCGCGATAAAAAAAATGGGCTTAATACTATATTAAGTGAAAATGGTAGAAATTTATCAGAGGGACAAAAACAACGGCTTGGTGTTGCTAGAGGAATGCTTAGTAACTCTAGTATTCTATTATTAGACGAGAGTACATCTCATCTTGATCCAATATCCGAAAAAATTATTATACAAAACTTAAATAAAATGAAAGACGATGTAATAGTTCTTATGATATCTCATGATAAAGATACAATAAAAAATTCTGACAATATTATATTCCTGCATGATAAAACAGTAGAGTTAGAAGGAAGTCCAATTGAATTATCAAAGATTTCTAAAAGCTATTCTGAATTTATCGATTCTTAGGAGAATAGGAGAAGCCCTTTGTTTTTAAAACTTATTGCAATACTAATAATTCTTATATGCTTATTTGTTATTTTTTTACTCTCAAAAATTGAAAATATTGGTTGGCTAGGATATATATATATACTATTTTGTAGTATAATTGCTATATATTTACTAATCTGTTTAGTGACAAATAACATTGAAAATATTAAATTTCCACAAAATTATATTCTATAAATAATTAGGAGATAGAAAGATCGTATGAAAAAAATTATTATATTTACTATTAGTCTTTTATCAGTTATTATTTTATTTATTGGAATCGAAAAATTGTTTTATAGTTATGAAAATTATATAAATACTTATAAGAGTATATCAGCTAAACAATTTATAAATAAATATTCTTCTAGAGAACACTTCCTTTATATTGGTAGAAAAACTTGTCCTCACTGTAAAAAATTTGTACCTAAACTAACAGTGGCTAGTAAGAATGAAAAGATAGAAATTTTTTATATTGATAGTGATAAATATAGAAAAGATAAGCATTTTCAAAGCTTAGTAAACAAATTTGATGTCAAATTTGTTCCCTATCTAGCGAGAATAAATAGCGGTGAAGTGAAAGAAGTTTTAAATATTACGGATGATACATCAACCTCTGAAATTAAAAAATTTTTATCTAAGCATTAGTGAGGTGAAAAATGGAAATACTACAAGTATTTATTGATATCCTTGAACTAGGTTTTAATGGGATCAATAATTTTATAAAAATGTTGAGAAAAATAACAAAATAATAATGACACAGCTGATGCTTTTAGTTTTGCTTTCAAAAAGTTTCATGGGAATTCACCCTCAGAAGTTCGAAAAGGGAAAAACTATAAGTTATTTTCTAAAATGAAATTAGCTTTAAAAGTAATAGGAGGAAGTCAAATGAATATTAAAATAGAAACAAAACCATCCTTCAAAGTAGCTGGTATATTAAAAGAAAACATTGAATCTAATCAATGTTCAAGTACATGGGATGAATTATATAGTAAATATAGTTTTGATCAATTAGAAAGTTTTGGAAATGGTCAGTCATTAGGTGTTTGTTATGAGAATGAGGAAAATGATAAGATTAATTACATGGCGGGATATGACGTCTTAGATGATGCTAAAGCTAGAAATTTAGGACTTGATATCTTAGAAGTTAAAGAAACTGAGTATGCAGTAGTTCCAGTTAAAGGATCAGTCCCTGATTCCATTCATCAGGCATGGAAATATCTGCTTGAAGAATTTTTCCCAGAAAATGGCTACAAACATTCAGGGTTACCAGATTTTGAAGTATATACCGAAAATGATATTCATGATCCCAATTATGAAATGGAGCTTTGGGTACCGATTGTAAAGCAGTAGGTTATTAACAGAAAATGTCCTTCAGAAATATTTCTGAAGGACATTTTGTTATTCTATCTCTAATCTCATATAATCAATTGATTGATATTTATTTTCTCTATTTAAAAAAGCTTTAGGGTTTTCACCATATTTTATAAAATTGTATTTTTTATACAATGATATTGCGCTAGTATTATTGGAGACTACTTGAAGTTCTAATTGTTTGTATTGTGCTTTTTTACCTAACTTTATTACTGTAGAAAATATGATATTGCCAATTCCAAGACCCCAATATTCTTTTAAAATTGAAAGACCGATTACACCTCTATGTTTTTCCTTATCTTTTAGACTAACAGAGTTTAGGCTAGCACTTCCAATAATTTTATTATCAATTACTGCTAAAATTTCACAAGAATTTTCGCTATCGTTTAATTTCTGGTAACTATCCATTTCTTTCTCTAAATCAAAATGAGATTCATCAGGATAGGTTGTTAAAAAATCTGTTTCACTGTGAGTTTTATTGAATAAGTGATGCAACTCAATTGCATCATTCGGATTCGCACTTCTAATAATTACATGTACTCCATTTGGAAGTATATGTTCGTAATAATATTTCATAAAGTTGTCCTTTCGTAACTATTACCAAGTTTGCTTTATTTTCCATAAAATCTGCTATTGTCATATTATCACGTCTCCTTATTAAAGATATATTATCATATAAGATTTCAATAAAACAATATTTTTACTGAAAAAGATACGAACTTTTAGTTAGAATTATAATAGTCTGGGTACTCCAAAATCACTAAAGGATCAAAATTACATAGTTTTTTAGCTAATTTCCAAAACTCAAACCTTGTTAAATCAAGGTTTATTAATTTTTAAAAGTGCTCGGTAGGACACTCAATATTGAAAAGTTGATAATATCAGTTTTAATGTTGATTTATTTACTATTTTGATTAATGAAGAATGTTTAGTTGACAAAGTATGAAGTAACCGCTATAATTTGAATGAACAAAAAAACATATTCATTCAAATAAATATGTAAAGGAAGTGATCAAAATAGATAAAGAGATGCTAATTAGGAACTCAGCATATGAGCTTTTTAAAAAAAATGGATATAAAAAAACAAATATTTCAATGATTACTAAGAAAGCTGGTATTGCCACTGGAAGTTTTTATAATTATTTCAATTCAAAAGAAGATATTTTTTTAAAAGTTTATATCTACGAAAATAATATTTTAAGGGCTAATATTAATGATAATATTAATTGGGATTTAAATCCATTAGTCATAATTCAAGAAATTTTTAAAATATCGTTTGAGTCACAAACGGAAAATAAGATACTTAGTGAATGGAATAATAAGGATATTAATTATTTTTTGAAGAATTATTATAGTTCAGAAGAAGGAAAAAAAGACTACCCTTTTCATGAACTTTTAAAAAATAAGTTTTCATTAAAGCTTAAACAAATGAACTTTGAAGATAAAAAAATAGATATAATATTATCAACTTTTGAACTTATTTATTTGATTGATATGCAATTAGATCATTCAGAGTTAAAAGATTATAATAAAACATTCCAATTCTTAATTGAAAATTTTGTTAGAGGATTATTTTAAAAAATGATAAATAATCCTTTTATTTTAAATGATACTGAATGAATATTTCAAAATATTCATTCGCTGGTTGTTTTGAGGAGAAACTATGAAATTTAGAACTATAATTATTATTGTTGCGTTAAGTTTAATATTGTTAATTTTATTAATCATTTTTGATCCATTAAATGTAAACTTGAAAAGTAACGGTCTTGAGAATACTCCTAATGTAGTATTTACCAAGACTTCTCTTAAGGAATATGATGGAATAGATGGGAATAAGGCATACATTGCTGTTAATGGAATAGTTTATGACGTTACAGATATTAACGATTGGGAAAATGGAACTCATAATGGAATAAAAGCAGGTAAAGATGTAACTAGTGAGTTTGAGTATTCACATCATGGTAAAAATGTTCTTAATCGATTAAAAAAAGTGGGTATTTATGAGGAGAGAACGAATGAATAATATATTGAAAAGTCCTAAATTACAGGCTTGGATTTACCTATTGCTAATTTGGATATTAAGTCTTCCATTTTGGCTTATGTCGTACATTGTAAAAGGAAGCAACTTACCTGATAATCTCCCATTAACTGATATTGGAGCCTCATTAACTCCTACATTTTCTGCTTTAATAATTATCGCTTATTCAAAGAATTGGAAGGAAAGTTTGCTATTATTTCAGAGAATATTTGATTTTAATAGAATTAAGGATAAAAATGTTTTGTATTTTTCTATATTTTTATTTCCAGTACTATATATACTGACTTATTTCTTTCAGATGTTAGTTGGATTTAAAACAGCAACTCCCCATCTACCTAGTATAAAAATTCTTCCAATTTTTTTAATGTTTTTCGTTGCTTCAATAGCAGAAGAATTGGGATATGGAGCATATGCCACTGAGGAATTTCAAAAACACTATAGTCCTTTAAAAACAGCTTTTATTATTGGAGTTCCTTGGGCATTGTGGCACTTAAACTCAATGATACAAATTGGACAAACCACACCACTTATTTTATGGGGGTTATGTGGGACAATAGCAGTTCGAGTTGTGTATGTGTGGCTATATAATATTAGCAATCATTCCGTTTTTTCTTTAATTTTATGTCATACTGTTGCAAATACAGCCAGAACATTTTATCCTGGTTCAAGACCAGCTTACGAAATGGGAAATGGATCGATTGGATATGGTATTATAATTATTTTTGCATTATTTGTAGTTTTTAAAACAAAAGAAAAACTAAAATAAGAGTTTATAAAAAATTAAATCAAAAATTTTATGTCATATCGCCAATAATTAGTAAATGTTAATTTTATAATAGTAGGTTTTAGATTGGTTAGTCACTCCAAAATCACTAAAATCTCAAAAATACTAGGTTTTTAAGTTGATTTTCAAAACTCAAAGCTTGTTAAATCAAGGTTTGTTGACTTAAAAAAGTGCTTGGTAGCACTCAAAAGATACTTCTCTCAAGGTTATTCTGGTTTAAGGATTTAAAATAATAATTTCTCTCATCGGTAGATATCTTTAACTATGAAATACAAATTTTTAAAGTTATATACAGTATCTCACCAATACAAAATAAGACTATTGAGCTCTTGTGCTTTCAGAACTCAATAGTCTTTTTTACATTGATATAATATAAGGTGTTCACTAGTTCCTTCTTCAAATTTTTTTGATCCGGTATTTTCAAAATGATGTTTTTCATAGAATGCTCGAGCTCTGGAATTTTTTTCCAGTACCCAAAGTTTATTACACTTAAATTGGTTTACTGAAAATTCTAAAAGTATACTACCTATTCCCTCACTTTGGAAAAACGGATCAACATAAAGTTTTGAAATTTCATTATTTTTTATACTAATAAATCCTTTAATGATTAAATCTTCAAAAATAAAGGTATTTTCCAATAATATAGGATTATTTATGAAATCGGTCATGACTGATTTTACTGTCAACCTCTGAAAAGAATATTGTAGATCCTTAAAGATGGGATAATAATACAGTCTATTGTTATATACAAGTATTTCAGCAATACGCGATAAATCTGAATTTGAAGCTTTTCTTATCATTTGATTCTCCTTTGATTCTCCTTTGATTCTCCTTTGATAGATTATAAACTAAAAATATTTATTCTTCAAATTATGATAAGTTTACTATGTTATAATAATAGTAATTTGACGAAAGGAGGTAATATTATGAAAATAAATAATAGTGGAGGTTTGCTTTTAGTTTAACCTCTTAAGGAGAAATAGAATGAAAGCATACATTGAACAGAATCAAGAAAGATGGGATAGGGTTTCTAGTAGACAAGGTAACCCATATACAATTCCATACAGTCACGAAGAATTACAAGCATTAAAAGATAAACCAATTGAAGTAGCTCTTACAGTTGGGAAACTAGTGCCATTAGGCTGGTTTGAAAAAGCCAAAGGTAAGCGTATATTAGGATTGGCTTGTGGTGGTGGACAGCAAGGACCTATGTTTGCTATGCATGGTTACGATACTACCATTATGGATTTTTCGGAATCTCAGCTCTCTAAAGACGTAGAAGTAGCAAAACGAGAAAATTTACATATTAAAACTGTACAGGCTGATATGACCAAACCATTCCCTTTTAAAAATGATGGTTTTGATATTATTTTCTGCCCAGTTTCAAATGTCTATATCGAAAATTTAGATAATATGTATTCAGAAGCTTACCGTGTTTTAAGAAAAGGTGGCTTATTAATGATTGGTTACATGAATCCATGGATATATATGTATGACGGAGATGAGGTTTGGGATCAACCAGAGAAGGAATTATTATTAAAATATAGTCTCCCTTTTAACTCAAGACGATTAGAAGAAAAAGGTCAACTAACCATTGATCCAGAATATGGATATGAATTTAGTCATACTTTGGAAGAACAAATTCAAGGTCAACTGAAAAATGGCTTTGCTATGATTGACTTTTATGAATCAAAAGATAGTAGAAATCGCTTAACTCAGTTTGGCTCAGATTATATAGCTAATCTATCGATTAAGCTATAGGAGGGAATTGTGGAAAATAGTAAAGTTGAAGAATACTGGCAAAAGTTTAAGTCTGAAAAAAACATAAATAATAATCACTATGATGCTTGGCAATTTGGTTTTGATGCAGATTTGTTAGGTGGATTAGTGGTTGAGGGAAAGAAAACGGCAACAGCAAGTGCACATGTTTTTTATGGCATTGAACAAGAGGATTTACCAAAAGTTGACGATTATAATATAATATTAGACTCACAAGATAATCCACTTTGTATCACAAAAACGACTAAAGTAAATGTTATTCCATTTAACCAAGTTAGTAGTGAACATGCATATAAAGAAGGTGAAGGGGATAGATCACTAGATTATTGGAGAGAGGTACATAAAACATTCTTTACTAATGAGCTGAAAAACATTAATCAAGACTTTCAAGAAGATATGGAAGTAGTCTGTGAAGAATTTGAAGTAGTTTATAAATAATTAATTCGTGTTTGCAATTAATAGTTTTGGTTTGCTACTTCTGTTTGCACATTACAATTATAAGGTTCTTTAATATCAAAATTTTAAATGTTATTATTTATTCATCACAGAAAGTAGCAATGAAAGGTATAAAATGAAGTTAATTTTCTCACAACAACTCGTAAAATTAAGAAAAGAAAATCATTTTTCTCAAGATAAACTTGCGGAGAAACTTTTTTATAAGTAGATAGGCGATATCTAAATGGGAAAGAGGAGAAGTAACACCTGATTTAGCTAAGATTAAGCAAAGTGCTATAGTTTTTGGTGTAACAACAGAGTTTCTACTTTTTGGAAAAAATTTCGAAGATGATTGGGGCGTAGAAAACTTCAAATATGATGAGGTTGAAAAACGTGATTTCGAAAGAAAAGAAGAGCGTTTTGATAAACTAATAAATGAATAATATTGATATTGAAAAAGTTATTATTAATAAAGACAAAGAGTATTCAATAAAGTATAAAAGACAAAATAATTTGACTAATTTTATAAAGGAAATGTAAAGATGATTATAAGAATGCTTTTAGAAGTTTTGAGCAAGCATTCAAAAACAAAAAGGTTGATCCCTCTGAAGCAGTAGGGAATTCAAAATCTATTTTAGAAAGATTTCAGATGATAAAAGAAATAAAATATATAGCTAAAAAGATTTTTTCAGATAAGTTAATCTTATGTTTGCTTCCATTAAGTATTATTGCAATTATAGTTAATCCTAACAATATAAGAAATGTTGATTTAGATACAATTTTAAAATTAAGTGCCTTGTTAATGCTCATTACTATTTATCAAGAAAATAATATTTTTAGTAACTTTGCCCTAGAAATAGTATCTAAAACTAAAACGAAGAGGCAATTAATTGCTGTTGTTTTAATACTAACTTCTTTTGGATCTATGTTGCTTACTAATGATATTATAATATTAACGATGATACCTATAATTTTCTCAATTTCGAAAATTATAGAGGTTTCAGAGATTAAATTATCAATAATCGTAACTATACTTGCGAATATGGGTTCCTCTATCTCTCCGTTTGGAAATCCACAAAATATATATATAATATCTTTTTATAACTTATCAGTAATTAGTTTTTTTAAGATGATTTGGCCAATCTTAATTTTAACCGTGTTTATAACTGTCTTTGGTATTTATTTTTTTAAGCAAAGTGAAATTGAACTAACAAACGTTACTAAAAGTAAGAAAATAAAAGATAAGGGATGGATTATACTTGTCACTACTTTTCTAGTGATACTATCAGTATTAAATATGATTCCGTTTTGGTTATCAATAGTCTTTAGTATCGTTGGTATCTGTTTAACTGATATAAACTATTTTAAAAAAATAGATTATAATATAATTGTCTTATTTATTAATTTTTTTCTATCCACGTCATTAATTAACAGTAATTCTATAGTTAGTCAAATAATAGATAATTCAATAAATTCAAATCTTTCATTATTTAATATTGGAGTAATTTTAAGTCAGGTTATTAGTAATGTACCAATGACGATAATTTTGTCTAACTATACTTCAAATATTAATATTTTATATTTAAGTGCTAGTATTGGAGGCTTAGGAACTCTAGTAGCTTCTTTAGCAAATCTATTAGCTTATCGTCAGATATTAAGCAATGGTAGCAAAAGCCAGGCTAATAAATTTTTTAATTTTACTAATTATTTACTTGTTAATAATAATTTATTATGTGATTTCATGAAAAAATACTCTAGATAGCTCTAGAGTATTTTAGTTTGTCTTATTTTTGGAGTTTTTTTAATAACTTATTTTAGTTTTCAGTAGATTTTTCCATTATTTCGCCGGTTTTAGCATTTACAGTGTATTCATACTCTTTATTGTTAGCTGTAAAAGCTACTTCATAAGTGCTAGTTGTTCCATCCATATCTTTTTCAATTGACATCATAGATGTATCTGCTTCTTTAACATTAGCATCTTTTAAAACAATACTTTTAGCTTTATCTTGGGAGATAGAGTCCTTAGTTAAATCTTTAGCTCCGGATAATCCTTTGCTATCAGTAGATTTTTCTATAATTTTACCAGTTTTAGCATTTACAGTATAATCATATTCTTTTTTGTCTGTATCAAAATCAATTTCATAAGTAGCTTTTCCGTCTTCTTTGTCAGACTTAATTTGGAAATTAGACACTTCTTTTTTACTTAGTTTAGCATCTTTTAATGCAATATCAGTTGCTTTATCTTCAGAAATGCTTTTACCTGTATTACCCTCAGAGCAAGCTGTTAACATTAGAGCGGATAATAATACTAGGGTAGATGTAAATGTTTTTTTCATATAATCACCTTTTCTATATTTATTTAAATATATTATACCAAGTGACCACTTATTTGTAAAGAGATATGGTCTTTTAAAAAAGTGACATACCTATGGATTTCGTCAAAAAATTGTAAAAACATTCACTAAGTGTTTTATTTATTTGTTTAATATGTTAATTTATTGTATTCCTACATCTCCTTAAAAAATCTAATTCGTTTACTTATAATATTACTTTGCCTGATAATACAGGTAGTTTTATAGAACAAAGTAATGTTTCATTACCTGTTAAATTATAACTGCTTTATTTTTGTTAACAGTAGCATTTATAGAAGTTATTAAAGTTGGGATAATTTGTCTATAATAAGTATTTATAAAATAGGTAACCAAAGAGTGCACTGAACCCTTAAATTAAGACATAAGAAACCACTCCAGTTGAAATCTAGTAAACTAGAATTGTAGAGTGTTTTAATTATGGTCTAAACATCATAATTAGTGGAGATAAAATTTGTGAATCGGCTACACTATACTATATATGATTTATTCCTTTTTTGTATTTACACAAGATATTTTACACACCAAATTAAAATTGGAGGAAAAATATTAACTACTTTAATTTATAATTTAAATACTTTATGTTATAATTTGCACAACAACATTGAATTAGTCAATTCAATGTTCAACGTTGAGTCTCTGTATATAGGAAAATCTATTAATTGCATTATTGAGTTTTCATTAGAGTAGTTTTATTAATATAATACATACGTGAGAGTATAATTTCAACTAATAAAAAGTGAAAAAAGGAGATTAATATGTTTTTAGCCATAAATGAATTAAAAGAATCGAAACTTAGGTATTCCTTGATTATAGGGTTACTATTTCTAGTTGCTTATCTTATGTATTTTTTATCAGGTTTAGCCTATGGGTTGATACAGGAAAACCGATCTGCTATCGATTTATGGAAAGCAGATACAGTTTTGTTGTCTAAGGATGCAAATAGTACTCTAAATTTATCTTCTATAAAAATTAGTGAAAAAAATAATATTGAAGCATCAAAATTAGCAACTTTAGCTCAAAGAAGCACAGTTGCTTGGAATAAACAAGAGCCAAAAGAGTCAGATAAAGAAAAAGTTAGTATATTTGGTATAAATAAGGATGAGTTTTTAAAACCTAAAATTATCAAAGGACGTTCCATCAATTCTGATAAGGAAGTAATTATTGATAAGTCTCTTGCAGATAAGTCTAATTTTAAACTTAATGATAAATTATATTTAGCAAACTCGAACCAAAAATATGAGATAGTAGGTATTAGTCAGAAAGCAACATTTAATGTTTCTCCCGTTATTTATATGACACTTGGTGGTTTTAAAAATATAGATTCATCAGTACAATCATTATTGTCTAATCATGATATAAAAGTTAATGCTTTTGTAATAAAAGGAGAATTGAAAAAATATGATAAAGATAAATTTAAAAAACTATCTCTTGAAAATTTTATAAAAAAATTACCAGGAAATAGTGCTCAGACAATGACATTCGGTTTTATGATCGGATTTTTAGTTATTATTTCAGCTATAATTATTGGAATTTTTATGTATGTATTAACAATTCAAAAAGCACCGATATTTGGAATCATGAAAGCACAAGGTATTTCGAATAAAACTATTGTAAATGCTGTATTAACACAAACTTTTTTACTTAGTCTATTTGGAAGTAGTTTAGGGCTTTTAGTAAATTGGGCGAGTTCCCTAATACTTCCACAAACAGTACCATTTCAAGGAAACTGGTTCTTTTACGGTATTATTTTTATGAGTATGATACTCTTTTCTCTTTTAGGGACATTATTTTCTGTATTTGCTATTATCCGTATAGATCCCTTGAAAGCAATTGGATAGGAGAACAATATGAATATTTTAGAATTTAAAAATGTAACGAAGTCCTTTAAAGATGGTCAAACGCAAATTGTTGCCCTTAAAGAAACGAATTTTAGTGCAGAGCGAGGCCAGTTTATAGCTATAATTGGGCCATCCGGTTCGGGAAAATCTACTTTTTTAACATTGGCTGGTGGTTTACAAACGCCTTCGAAAGGACATGTTATCATAAATGGGAATGATTTTACTTCTTTAAATGAAAAAGAAAGATCAAAATTGCGGTTTAAAGATATTGGGTTTATTTTACAAGCCTCTAATTTGATTCCTTTTTTGACAGTTAAACAGCAACTTGAATTAGTTGATAAACTAATGAAAAATGAAAATAATCAATTGCAAGAATCTTTATTTGAGGATTTAGGTATTACTCACCTTAAAAATAAATTACCAAGGGATTTATCAGGTGGTGAAAGGCAGAGATTAGCTATTGCCAGAGCACTTTATAATGATCCGGCTATTGTTTTGGCAGACGAGCCAACGGCAAGCTTAGATTCAGAAAAAGCTTATGAAGTTGTAGAACTTTTAACGAAAGAGTGCAAGGAAAAACAAAAGACCGTCATTATGGTAACACATGATAGAAGGATGATTGAATCATGTGATAAAATTTTTGAGATACGTGATGGTGTATTGAAGCAACAAAGATAAAATCATTAATAGCAACATTTTATATTCAGATGGTTTAAAAATTTATTTCATATAAACGAAGGACTCATCATTTGCATATTTAGAACAAGTAACGAAAAAGTTACTAAAATTTCAAAAAATGCTTAGTTTAAAGTTAATTTCCAAAACTTAAACCTTATTAAATCAGTATTTGTTGACTTTAAAAAGTGCTTGGTAGCACTCAAAATCCAGTGCCTCACGGACGTGTCGGTTCGACCCCGACCGCCGGTATAATTGAAAAGACAAGGTTTCTATACCTTGTCTTTTTTGATTTTTCAAAGTTCAATATTTGATTTACCTTTATTCACAACATCTTATCCTAAAATTTGATATACTATAGTAAAAGCGGTTACAGGAGAAAAGTTATGGAAATTAAAGAAATTATGACTATCATTGAAGACATGAAAGTCGGAGTCTTTGCTACAGTTGATAAAGATGGAAAACCACATGCACGGCATGCACACATTGTTGCTGCAAATGAAGAAGGTGTTTTCTTTATGACCAGTCCTAAAACGCATTTTTACCAACAGCTTATGGGTGATGAACGCATTGCTTTGACAGCCATGGTCGAAGATGGTTATCTGACACAGGTTATTCGAATTGAAGGAATGGCTCGCCCTATTAATAATGAAGAATTGCGAACCATTTTTGCCAATAATCCCTACTATAACTTTATCTATACTGACGAAGAAAGTAATACTATGCAAGCATTCCAAATCTATGACGGTGAAGGTTTCTATCACAGTATGACGCAAGGTCATAAGTATGTTTACTCAATTGGCACTACCAAAGAACCATACATTAAATCAATAACATAAGGCATACAAAACATTATAGGCTGGACAAGAACTGAAGTGCCCCCAAAAAGTTAGACTAAATATTTAAACTAAGGATTGAGTTCTGTATTGCACAGGACTCAGTCCTTTTAATGTTAGTTTGATTCGTTTAGTATTGTAGTAGTTGATATATTCTGAAATAGCTTTTTTCAGT
>CAACWI010000180.1_pt1 | contig 13050 bp, 12 predicted proteins | sample 2275591 | NCBI WGS metagenome assembly CAACWI01 (sample SAMEA5312452, study PRJEB27640) | indoor metagenome | biome: indoor environment; feature: uncontrolled; material: polymer tiles stone | place: Germany | collected 2014-07-07
CCCTTCACCCCCAAGGAGAGCCGTCTTGAAACAAGGGAAATCAAGGAAAGTACGACAGATCCCGAGAGTGGTTATTACGTGAAGGGGGAACGTGAACGACTATTCGCTTATTCTTGCCATACAGCCTGTGATCGAAATGGCTTCGTACTTGGACTGATCCTCACACCTGGCAATGTACATGATAGTAAAATGCTTGAACCTCTTCTTGAGTCCGTCAGTCATCGTTTTGGTCAGCCATTCGCTGTCGTAGCTGACTCTGCCTACAAGACCATCCAACTCGCACGTCATCTCCTTCAACGAAACATCTTACCAGTTTTTCCTTATACCCGCCCCAGAGGGGTGAAAGGAATGTTCAAAACGAAAGACTTCTATTACGATGAATACTATGACTGTTATTTGTGTCCTAAGAATCAAGTTCTTCGTTATCGGACGACCAATCGAGAAGGCTATCAGGAATACGTCTCTGACCCCACAATCTGTGCGTCGTGCTCTTTTCTTTCAAGATGCACGAAGAGCCAAGAGAATAAAAAAATGATCCTGCGTCATGTCTGGCAGGAAGCAATGGATGAGGTGGAGCATTTACGGCATACTTCCGTGAATCGTGCATTGTATCGAAAACGACAGGAGACAATCGAACGCGTCTTCGCAGATGCAAAAGAAAAGCATGGCATGCGTTGGGCCCGATATCATGGTCTGAAAAAAACAACGCTACAAGCGATGCTTACTTTTAGTGCCCTGAACCTCAAAAAATTAGCGAACTGGTCATGGGATTCCGGTGGGAATCCTTATTTTTCACATCACTTTATACGACTACATAAGACAAACCCTCATTTCAACGTTGAAATGAGGGTTTGTCTACGATCTGTCAGCATCGGTTTATCCGATGCTGATTTTTTATAATTCTAAAAAGACATCTAACTCTTTTTCTGATTGATAAGGAGATAGTGAAAAACGAATAGTTGAACGTAATTGTTCCATGGAACAACCAATTTCTTGAAGTACATGACTTGGTTTACTTGAACTACATGCAGACCCTGTTGAAACCGCCATAACTGGTGCAAGCTCTTTGCAAAGAATCTCATTGTTCAAACCTTTAAACTGAACACTTAAGATTCCAGGGATTTTGTTTTGTTTATCATTATTGAAATGAATGACATCACCAAATTGTTGAATTAACAATTGATTAAGCCTATCTTCAAGTTTCGTTAATTGCTGGAGATTTTCATCTAACCTTGAATGAGCTATTTCTGCTGCCTTTCCCATTCCTACAATTAATGGGACTGCATGGGTTCCACTACGATAACCATTCTCCTGGGCACCTCCATGTAAAAGAGGCGTTATCTTCAAAGACAAACCCATATCGTCTTTCCGAACGATTGCTGCACCAATTCCTTTAGGTCCATAAAACTTATGTGCTGATACTGATAGAAGCTGCACGTATGGTAACTCATCTAAATTAACTCTTATTTTTCCAATTACTTGAGTCGCATCTGTATGAAAAAAAGCACCGTATTGACTTGCGAGTTTAGATGCTTCTTTGATTGGATTTAATGAACCTAATTCATTATTACCCCATAAAAGTGTTACCAGTACGGTTGGTTTCTCTAGTAAAGCTTCTTTCAAATCTTTCAAATCAATTCTTCCGTATGAATCTACTGAAAGATATACAACATCGAACCCTTGAGTCTCAAGATATCGAAGTGTTTCTAATACAGACGGATGTTCTACAGTACTCGATATAATTCGTTTACCACGATTAGGGTGCGACATCGCAATTCCTTTTAGTAAAAAGTTGTTACTCTCGGTTGCTCCGCTTGTAAAGATTACTTCGTCAGCTTTACTATTTACTAACTCTGCTACAGCTTGTCTAGCATAATCCACTGCCACTTTTGCATCAACAGCTTGAGAGTAGTATTTACTAGAAGGATTACCAAAAACATCTGTCCAATACGGTAGCATCGCATCTACAACGTCTTGATGCGTTGGTGTTGTTGCACTGTTATCTAAATACAGCATACTATTCTCCTTCTCTACTCAATTTCTAATATCTTCATCCAAAACTTTTGAGGATTTCCTGAGTATTGATAGATTTTAAATAGTTCGTCGGCTCCTCGATCAATATGAGCGTTAAAAAGATCAGGAAAATAATGTTCTTCTTCAATTGCTTGATTTGCATGTTGTAGAATCATAGCTTTATATGAAAAATCGTGTTCTCCAGTCAATGTAGCTCTGGAAATCTCAAAATTTGAAATTTCTTTTGTATTCACTTTTGGTATTTGTTCATTTTTTAGTGAAAGTGCAACAGCTATCCTTGCCAATACGTTAGGTGTAATATTCGTACTTGCTTGTAGCTGTTGAAATATTTCTAGTGTTGTCTTGGATAATTTTAAGCGATGATTCATGATATTTTCTCCGTTTCATTAAAGCGGAAGTAACTTGGTACTACCTTGATCGAGCGTTCAGTTGTATCGAAATTCAAACTGTATTCTCTATTGATGACAGGCTTTAATAATTTATAGTTTGCTTCTGTCACTTCAGAGTCTGTCGATAGAATCAATACTTGCTCACCAAATGCAGGAATGAGTTCGGTTAAAAGATTCTCACGATGTTCCACATCCAAACGACCTAAAAGTGTATCGAAAATAAACGGTAATTTGTTTCCTGATACATCAAATACTGCCCAAACTAGTGACATGAGTAATAGCTGTTTTTCCCCTGCCGATAATGTAGATTGAGGAATTCGTTTTTGGTCCTCAGAATATAAAGTAACCTCATACGTCATTGAATTAATTACAAGACGGTGCAAATAACCTCTTTTTCGGAAGAGACGATTAATCATTTTTAGTGCTTGCTTTTCAATCAATTGAATACCTTTTTGCTGTTGCTGATTTTGGAACTCTAAAAGTAATGCTCGCATCGCTGTAGCATTATGCATAACACTACTTGATTGGTTAGCTTCTCTATCAATTTCTTCACTCAATTGATCATATTCTTCCTGTAAACTGACACGTTCTCCTTGGACTACAGCCCATTGTTTAGTTGTTACTTTCAAATCTTGGTTTTTTTCTGCATATTGCTCTTGTAACTGCTCAAGTTCAGATAACATATCCATAAAATCTTCAACACTATCACTTTGAACTGTAAGTTTTTGTTTGATTAATTTAATTTGTTCATCCATATTTTGTTGATCACTTATTTTTTTACGATAATAAGAAAAATCAAGATTTTTAATCCCTTCAAATACAGACTCAATTTGAGCTTTTTCACCAAAGGAAGCACGATGAATAATTGATTGACTCTTCGGTTGAATAGCTGTTAAAGATTCTTGAAGCGCTTCTTCTAATTGATTTGAATTAGTTTTAATACGATGTGATAACTCACTGGCTAATTCTTTAAGCATTTCTCTTTTCACATCATCAATACTTTCAATCAATTTCTCTTCTTTCAACTGTCCTCTTACTTTTTCAATTAAATTACGATTCAATAGGAAAGGTAAATTACCATTAATGAGTTCTTGGACACTTGATTTATTCTCTTTTTTCTTGCGTTCTAATTCGTTCAATTCACTTTTTAATTCTTCTTCTTCTTCTTTTAAAAGACCACCAAATGATTTCAATTCATTTTTCTGAGAAGTGACAGTTAAACTAATTTCCTCTAAATCATCAGATAGAGTATCATATCTTTTTTGTAGCCTATCATCTTCTTGAATCAAATTATTCAATTCTAGTTTCAATCTTTCAAACTTATTTTGCTTATTCGGATCAACTGAATTTTTAGTTTCCTCGTTGATAACACGATTAATTGTGTCTTCCAACAAGAAAGGAACTTCTAGTTTTAAAGCACTTTTAATTAAGCGCTCTAAATGGTTAGATAGTTCATCTTGTTGAATAATTCTATTAATTTCTTCCCCATCAAATAAGCATACATCATACAAATATGGAGGAAGTGATTCACAAAAACGATTGAAAATCAGATCTCTTTTTTCGTCACTAACAGGAAGACTTGCACCGTCTTTATAAATTGAAAAAAACTCTTTTCCGCCTGTTTCCGTAAAATTCCACTCTCTCACAAATCGAATTTCTTCTCTTACAGAAGATTCTACCTGTTCAAAAGTTAAATCAATTTTAAACCAAGGCATTGATATTTTTAAGCCTTCTATTTTTTCTAATTCGTCATGATTCATTAATCCTTTAATTCGTTTAAAATATGTTGAGGAAGTGGTTTTCATATCATAAGCAAGAGGTCCAAATAGTCCTAGCTTCATTGCAGATAAAAATGTTGTTTTACCTGCACCATTCTTCCCACCAATCAATGTCACATTTTGCTTGTTACGTTTACTTGAAAAATCAAAAGTTTGTTGTTTATACGCGCCAATATTTTTAAGCGTCAATGACTTTAGTTTCATTCTCTATCTCCCCTTCATGGTACAACTGAAGGTAATCCTGCTTGAGCAAAGATGTCACTTCTTTTTGGAACCCACGTTTTACTTTTAAGCTTACATACTCGTTTCCAACGTGGAATAATTTTTTTACAGTATTTAAGTCAAGTTGATGTTTTTGAACTAGTAATTCTAAATCTGACATTTGATCTGCGGTCATTAATGGTCGATCATCATGCTCCCAATCCAGTTCTGTACCAAATACCTCTAGATAGATTTGTGGTAATGAGTCGTTCCAATCACCTTCACGTAACCACATTCTTCTGATCATACGAAGCTCTTCTTCTTGAATAAGCGGAATATCATGTGTAGTTGGTGCATTCAAGTCACGTTGTACTTCTAATAATTCTTTTAATAGTAATTGTCGTGCTTCAAGTGTGAACGGTCCTAGACCTAATTGCGAATACGTAACATTTCCTTCTCGATCCGTTTGACGAATGAAAAAATCTCGATGTTTTTCTGGTCGACTTAGATCAATTTGATTATTTACGATATATGAATTTAAGTTGTACTCTTCGACAATCACAGCAGTTTCTACGTTGTTTGATTCTACATCTTCAGTAGAATAAAGTTTTGCTTGTCTACCACCTTTTTTCTTAATTGAAAGATACGTGATACCATCTTTTTCATAGCTTTCCACACCAATCAAATAGAATTTACCATTCATCCGACGATGCATTCTTAAATTACGATCATCCCTCACATGGACTAAACGATTTCTATACTTTAGTAGAGGAGTCATCCATTCTTCACCGCTATTAATAAATCCTGTTAATGATTTGTCTTCAGAAACCACTGGACAAACCCAACATCCAAAGCGACTGTTCCCACATGATCCGGCACTTTCTTTGATAGATTGATCGACTACTAAAGGACATTCACCACTAGAATTCATGTACATTTCCTGTAATTTTGCATTGTCTTCTCCCCATGGTGAAGGGTTAGACAAAAGATATCCCCATACATCATCTAAACCAAAGTCTTTTATAGGAGCAAAAACAAAAGCATTGTTTAAAGTCGTGTGCTTTAACAATTCTGTACCTTGGATTTCATGTTCTTTGATTGAGTTACCTCGACTCTGACTTTCTTTAGAACGGACACCTAAAACCATAATAACTTCGCCAAAACGATTCACTTTATCTTTAATAAAGCGATCTGCAGGATCAATTTTTAAGCGATCAGTACACCATCTAAATGTTTGATTAGGTGTTGGATATCCTCGACCAATAATATTTGACCAGAATGTTTTTTCTGTTAATGGTTTTACTTTTTGAGTTTCTAAAGGTAAACCTACTCTTAACGCAGTATCTTGCATTCGCTGTAAAGAACCGTTAATCATTGCTGCCACAAGTGGATTTTCTACCATTGTATCTGAGGAAATTACATAGATTTTTTTATGCCACTGCTCTGGCGACATCTCTAGTAATGCTTCAAAAATAAGCTGTACTGTCAATGTTGAATCTTTTCCTCCACTGTAGCCGATAACCCACGGTCTCTCATCTTGTTCATATACGCGTTTAATTAGTTCTTTAGATTGTCTTGCTAAAGGATTGTCTTCTTTTTTTGCTAGTTGATTACTAATAATCCCCATTTAAATTAACTTCCTTTCTACAGAAAACTCCTGCTCCATCGACTTTTCTTTATCATTTAAATCTATATTCAAAAGTTGTTTGATTCGGATTGATGTCAGAGCAATCGTTCGACGATTTTTGATAATTCGTCCCGAATCATCATAAGCTCTTCCTTTCCAATCTTTTTCATTCGTCCGACTCCAGTCAATACCTGATAGTTCTCTAATTCCTAATAACCACGAATCAGGTCTCTGAGCAATCAATGTTCTTCCCACTTCTGCTACTGCTTCAATAAATAAACCTTGTGCCGTAATTGATTGCAGTCTCAATATTCTTGGAGAAATATTTCTTTTCAGTACTTCTTCCCATTCAGGAATAGTCTCACATAATGTACTCCAAAACAAATTAATAACTTCTACATCTTGTTCAGTAATTGGTTCGCCTTTTGATTTTTCAATCAATCTCAAGTTTGCGTTGTAAATATGATTAATTGAAAGTAATTTTGGAGAATTTTTTGAAAGTGATGTTCTTTCTTTTTCTGTATACCTAGCTAAAAGTGGAATCTCATCCAACAGATTTTTAGTTACCATAGATAGTTGATCGCGATGGTCGTACAGTATACCAATAGAAGATGTAGTATTAACGGCATGACGATTCAAATCTGAAAATATTTGTTGTGATCGCTTTAGACCAGCATCTTGGAAGAATACAACTGATATTGTTTCATTTCCAAGCTCAGGTGCTAGTTTTAATGCTTCTTCAATCGCCGCTCTTCGATGCTGGCCATCATTTATTAAAAATCTAGACTCTAGTGAAATAGAAAGTTGACCAAGGTTTTGGTAATTAGGATGATCATTGAATGGTTCAAAATTCATTTCACCATCTACTGATGCTGTTAAAGAAGAAAACACATAGTCCTCTGGATGATGAACAATATATTCTGTTATTTCCGGAATTCGTCCTTTATTAATAATTCGCTGAGCACGATATTCAACAGGTACTTCTTCCTCATCAAACAAAAAGATTTTAGGGATTAGTTTTAGTGGGCACATTACTACAAAATATTCTTTATTTGCTTGGTAACCTTTTAAAGCTGGAAAATTATAATTAAATGTAGCATTCATGTCGTATATAATCCCCTCTCATTACGTACGTAACTTCGATACAAGTATAAAAAAATAAAGGTTAATATTCAAGTGAATATAACCTTTATTTGTATTTTCTTTAATCAATATTTATTCTAAAGCTGTTTAGTTTAAAATCTTTATTTTAAAATCTTCTAAATCTCCACTGTTATGATGATTTTCCCATATGAGATATAACGATTCGATTCCGTGTTCTATAAACATTCTCATATGCTTTTTAATTTCAGAATCTGATAAAGAAGTTCCTGCTTCATTAATGATTAAATGTTTAAAGATCATAAAATCGTCACCTGAAATTATTGATCCCATTTCCCAATCACTACTTTCACATCCAGAAGGGAATTCTTTATATAGCCCTCTACTGTTAGCGATGCCTGTAGAAAGCCCTAATTTTACAACGAATGGTCGAACATCTTTTGAGCTTTCATCAAAAGAGTCCGCGAACTCTCCCATTAAATCATCGATCCTTACTTTAGTTAATTTTGATAACTTTATTCCCTTAGAATCCATCACGATACTCCTTTCGTAAATTCAAAGTATCCTTCACGGATTACCGTGTACTTCTCTTGCTCGTTATAATCCAGCATAAGTTGTTTCGCTGTATTTTTCTCCATCAATTCCATATATTCTTTTGTGATTTCTGTATCTGTCGATAAAATAACAACTTGTTTACTTAATTTTCTATAAAAATGTGTTATCAAATTATTTCGGTGGTGACTATCCAATCTCCCTAACGGTGTATCAATTACTACAGGTAAATCTAAATCAGAAGCTTTTGTCATTGCCCATATAAATGCTGAAGAAATAATTTGTTTTTCACCTGCAGAACGCTCTTCAATCGGAATTTCGGTTCCTACTTCGTTTTTAATTCTGATACACATACTTTTCTCATCAAAATAAGCATTTCCAAATTCATTTTGCTTTCTAAATAAGGCAGATAACATTTCTTTGAATTCAAAACTAATCAGAGCGACTTTCCAATTTAATACTTGTTCTGTGTAATGATTAACTGCTTTTTGAATTTTTTTCGAAAACTCATATTTTTGCTGTAAGTCAGAGTCTGTTTCTGCATTTTCTCCAAGACGTCTTAATTCATTCACTAATTTTGTAAGTTCTTCTTTGATTTGATTTACTTTATTTCTTCTAACACGTCGAGTTTTTTCTTTATCACCTACATCTCGGTTCAAAACTTCAATTTCACGTTCTATCTCAGAGACATCGATCGCGGAGGGTGCTAAGCTAACTCTACGATTTAGATTTTTTAAGTCATTTTCGTATTTAGAAATACTTCGAATCAAATTCTTGATTTGATCGCCTTTTGCATTAGAAGCTAAGTTAGACAACATTCTTTTCGTGTCATTTGTAACATCATGAAGAATCTCGATCTCATCAACTTTTGAAATATTATGGTCTTCCATCCAAATTAGTTTACCTAATTCTTGAATTTGAATCAGTTGTTCTTTAGTCAAGGCAGGTGTCAAAGGTTTTGATAATAATTGCTTCATGAACTCATCATATGGTTGTAACGCTGCTGTTGAACGAATTAATTTTTCTTGTGAGAGCTGTTCTTCGTTCATTCGCTTAGATAACAAATATATTTTGTCCTTTAAGATCGTTGGAATAATATTTTTTTTATAGAGAATATTTAAGTTGTTTTTTTCATTTTTTAATCTTTCTTCTAACTGACTCACTTCTTTTACAATCACATCACGCGTATCTCTATTTTTCATTAAAATATCAGTTTTTTGTTTACGTAATTCAGATAGTTTTTTATTACGTCCACTTAAATATATATCTACTTTATTTAACTTGGTTTCTGCTTCTTCTAATTCTTCTCTTAATGTTTTGATTACTTTGTTAATCCGATTCACTTTTGCGGCATCTGCCATTTGTGCAAGTGATCGTTCGTAATCTTTTACGATCGAATCAATGTCACCCTTAAGGTTGTCATAAAACATTAATCCAATCATTCGATTAATAGCATCTTTGAATTTAGTCGAATTTCTAGAAGCAACAAGTGTGCTGATTTCTTCTCCGTCGAATATAAAATAAGGTGATGATTCTAAAGGAAGCCATCCATCAATCAATCGATTGAAAGTATCCATGTTTTGCTTAGTGATGATGTTATTACTAACGGGTCTAACCGAACCATTTCTTTTCTTAATTAAAGTTCTTGTCTCACTAATCATTCTTTTGGCGTTGTCATATTGCCATGTTAACTTTATTGTATGGGTATAGTCGTTATCAACAGAGAGTGTTAACTCCGCACTTGATTCGCGACCGCCTTCAGAAAAAAACCGATTGTTGATTGTATTAGCAAATTGTTCCTTATACTCAAGATCAGTCATATTTCTTTTTCCATACAATAGAACGCGCAGTGCTTTTAAAATAGTGGTTTTACCGGCACCGTTCATTCCACCTACTAAAATAATATTTTCTTCTGATTGTGTAGGCATTTTAAAGTTCAAGGTTTGTTTTCCGTAATATGTTTTATAGTTATTTAATTTTAATTCTATAAAATCAACAGCTTGTACTTGTAATTTTAATGCAGAATCATCTGTTAAAATTTTTTTCTCTTTTGAATATAAGATAATCTCTTCTCTTATTCGTTTTCTTCTTTTTGCGTCAGAGCCTTTTTCAGAGTAGTGATCAATTTTTGCACTTTGTAATATTTTATATAGCGTATTTGGAAAAATATTATTAGTGAGAGCCGCTTCTTTCAAAATATCGACTTCAGTTTTATTTCTCAATGAATCGTCATACATTATTACTAACCTCCGTTACATTCACAAAATACTTTTTAAAAAATGAATACACAACTTTAAAATTAAAGAAGGTATTTTAGAAAATTTTATATTTTAATTTTATCATGTGTTTTTAATTGTTAATAGGTACCTTGTATTTCCTGAAATTATAAGTTTGAAATAATGTGGAATATCAATTAAGTTTAGTGAATACACACTTAATTGATATTACTTTATCAGCCAAAGGAGATTAAATTAATGAACGTCTTTACAAAGATCGAAACAACCAACGCACCCGCTGCCATCGGTCCCTATTCACAAGGCTTCATCGCCAACGGTACATTATATGCATCCGGTCAAATCCCGATTAATCCGGCAACGGGTGAAATGGTCGTTGGTGGCATTACGGAACAGACGGAGCAGGTCATGAAAAACGTTGATGCCATCTTAAAAGAAGCCGGTCTGACACCGGACCGTGTCGTCAAAACGACGTGCTACTTAACAAGCATGGATCATTTCGCTGCGTTTAATGATATTTACTCCGATTACTTTGCTCCACATAACCACTTCCCGGCACGCTCTTGTATCGCCGTCAAAGAGTTGCCGAAGGGTGCCTTGGTTGAAGTTGAGATTTTAGGATTAGTTTAATGACTTGGAACACGTCACTTTTAGTGGCGTGTTTTTCATTATATCGTCTGCTTCTTCATCCGTTTTTTTGCTTCACGTGACATCGCAACTACAACTGCAATCCACTGGGGAATGACCATCAATAGACTGACAAGCAAAATGAGTTGTTCCGCCGTCAACGGTTTGAAGTAACCGTCCCAACCAAAATCGCTCATCTGTTTTGCAAAATAAAGAGATACGAAATACGAGACGAGATTACCGACAACGACAAACAGTAGATGACTAAACCGTTGCCCAATAAAGGCAAGTATCGTAAACATCCCAAGTAAAGCGACATAGCCGAGTAACGTGCCGGTCTTGAAGTCTTCTAATAACGCAAAATACACGAACGGGATAGCATATCCCATTAAGACGATGAGTCCGATCCACCCTTTTTTCATTTGTTGTCCTCCCCGTTTTTTGCAAACTGTCCATACAACCAGTCCCGAAGAAGTTCCCACTTGTCCGGAAAAGCATTACTGCCTCGAGACGTCCCGTCTCCATCCGGACTGCTCCACATGATCTCCCAGTCCGTGCCGTCGAGAATCAGCCACTCCGTCGTATAAACCGGTTGCCAGTGCATGAGATCGACGTGGAGCAACAATTGCTCGAAGTTTATTTGTTGTTGCTCGGATAATAGATGAACGTCTTGCGACATGTTTCCCTCTTCATCTTCTAACCTTAATTCCTGTGTTGCTTTCGTCCACGTGAACGTTTGGCCTTTCCCCATGCCTGATTCCCGGTATGTTATCTGATTGATGTGCTTTTTCATCATTTCACTTAACCCTTTCGTTTTCTCCCTAGTATTACCATTGTAATTCATTTTCCGTTTTCTACCTATCCCAAAAAAGAGTCAGGTACCCTTGTTTTCGATTTTCTTTTATCCTAAGAGAATAGTTTGAGTAAGGAGGCAGCAGTCATGGTCAATCAACACCTCTTTTTATTTGGCGGTGGTCCACCCTTTACGCCCGGTTTGTGTCAAACGTTTGTCTCCTGTTTGAACGGGACAGGTCCCGTCGCTTTACTGTATGTGCCGCGTCCCGGCTCATCCTGGTCCGATTACGCGCCGATCTATACGGAGATGTTAACCGCTTGTGGTGCGACAGCATTTTTCCACTTGCCGTTGTCTGCAAGTCCAACAGACGACCAACTCGAGCAGCTGAGTACATGTGCCGGCATGATCATCTCGGGTGGGGAAACGGAACTGTACCAACAATTCATCGTGCAGACACCAATCGGAGCCATCATTCAAGAACGGTTTCAGCACGGTGTCACGGTCGCTGGTTTTTCCGCCGGCGCCTTACTGACATCGGACGAATGCCGGATTCCCGCGATCGATCAACGGGCGGGCAAGGCACTTGTCCTTGAAGGACTAGGTCTAATGGACGCCGTGATTTCCGTCCACTATGATACGTGGCAGGAAGAGACGAACTTGTTGCAGGCGTTTGAAGCAACACAGAGTCGCTTCGGTTACGGCTTACCGGAACGCACCGGGATTCAACTTCAGAATGGTCAGCTCGTGCAACAAGAAGGACCGGAAGCAGTTGTGCTGAAACGAAAGGAGGAGATGACATGTCGACCATTGTAACAGCCGTCAAAGGGATCGTGCGGTACGACAACCGGATTTTGATCGTTCAGCGTGCTGCTGCCGATTCGGGTGGCGGGACGTGGGAATGTCCGGGTGGAAAAATCGATTTTGGGGAACAACCGGAAGACAGTCTGATTCGTGAAATCCGGGAAGAAACGGGGTTGACGGTCACCGTCGACAAAATCGCTTATGCCTCGAGCATTCTGACACATCCCGATCGCCAGGTCATCCTGCTGGTCTACTTCTGTACAGCCGTGACCAGCAGTGTAATGTTATCAGAAGAGCATGGCGCCTACTCATGGGCAGATGAACAGCTGATTCGGCAACAGATTGCACCGAGCATCTTAACTGCCTTTGAACGGCATCAGATTTTTCAGCAGCTTGCCTTCGCTTGAAGAAGAGGTGCATTATGGGGCATACGATTCTTCTCACGCTACGCGTTGTGGCGTGTTTTTTTATGGTGATTTCTCCGAAAGGCGTCTTACGATATATTGAAATTAGTTAGATATTAAAAATCACCTTGTATTCGGACTGGAAGATTTCTACAATGGACAAGTATGTCATGACACGCGAGGAGTCCACTGATGAAATCATCCTTTACTTATTTTGCTTTCCCGTTAGCCGCCCTGCTTTTGACAGGATGTGCTGCGGAAGAATCATCTGCGCCGGCACCAAAGGGCGACCAGGCGGCGTCTCAAGAAACGTCTGCCGCAGAGAAGACCAAAGAAAAACAGCAAGAGACAACATCTGCTGATACCCCTTCCGCAGAAACGGCTGAGGCAGAAACAACGGAAACGGTTCAGGAAAACGAGTCGACCGTCTCTTACGAGGACAAGTCGTTCCCCGGCTATACACCGATTGAAGTCGACGGCGGCGATCTGTCCGGTGACCGGGAACC
>CAACWI010000214.1_pt1 | contig 12521 bp, 10 predicted proteins | sample 2275591 | NCBI WGS metagenome assembly CAACWI01 (sample SAMEA5312452, study PRJEB27640) | indoor metagenome | biome: indoor environment; feature: uncontrolled; material: polymer tiles stone | place: Germany | collected 2014-07-07
GGAAGCATCATCTCAACCCCCATCATAGCCATCATGGAGAGGGCAATGGCAAGTGTCGTGATGGAGAATTGTTTAACCTTGAAAACTCGGATATCAAGGAAGGGTTCATCTAAAATTAATTGACGGTGAATAAAGATTGCGATGAAGACAAGACCGACTAAAATTGGTGTGATTACGGTTTTGACATCGCCCCAACCATCGCTGGCAACATTGGTGAATCCCCAGAGGAAAAGTCCAAAACCAACGATTGATAAAATAAATGAAGGGACATCTAGGGTCATTTTTCTGTTTGGAATGACGTCTTTAATCAAAAATGGTGATAAGAGGAATGAAATAAATAAAATAATCAAGGGCAATACAAAAATAGCGCGCCAGGATAAATTGTGTCCTAAGAGGATGACATCATGTTTTAACAGCCATCCAGCAAAAGTTGGGCCGATAGCAGGGCCAAGGCCAACGACCAATCCGCTAAGCCCCATAGCTGCACCACGTTGTTCAGCTGGGAAGATGTTTACCATAACCACTTGCATCAAGGGCATAGTAATCCCAACGGCGATGGCTTGAACGATTCGTCCAAAAAGGAATAGTGTCCAGTTAGATGTTGGTGCTAATGCAGTTATCAATAACCCGATAACCAAAATAGCATAGGCAGAAACATAAAGCCATTTGGTTGAGAAGCGAGTAGCTAAATAGGCAGAAACGGGAATCATAATTCCATTAGCTAATAAGAACCAGGTTGTTGCCTGTTGTGCTGTCGCTAAGTTGATGTTGAAACTATCCATTAGTGTAGGGATAGCAGTTCCAAGACTTGTTTGATTTAAAATCCCGGCAAATGTTGCCACTAATAATAAAATAACCATTGCGGTTCTATTAAAGTGCTTGCCGTGGATATCAACAGTATAATCTGTAGACATTTTTTCTCCTTTGTTCATAGTATTTATTTTTCTGAAACAACATTACATTTTCAGAAAATAAAATAGTTACCCTGAGAACTATATCATAAGTGAAAAACTCCTGCAAGAATTTTGTACCTTTTTTTAAAAAATTTTTAGGGTCTAAGCCAGTTTGTAGGAAATGAAAAAAATGTAAATCTACTGATTAAATGTCGTATTTTTGCTATAATGAACTTATTATAGTTAAGAGGAGTTCAATTGCAAGGAAGAATTGTTAAATCCTTAGCTGGCTTTTATTATGTTGAGTCAGAAGGAAAAGTATTTCAAACACGCGCGCGTGGAAATTTTAGAAAAAAAGGGCAAGTCCCATATGTTGGAGATTTTGTTGATTTTTCTGCAGAAGATAATTCAGAAGGTTATATTCTAGCTATTCATGAGCGTAAAAATGAATTGGTAAGACCCCCAATTGTTAACATCGATCAGGCTGTTGTAGTTATGTCGGCGAAAGAACCGGATTTCAATAGTAATCTCCTAGATCGCTTTTTGGTCTTGTTAGAAAATAAACACATCAAACCAATTGTTTATATTTCTAAACTAGATTTGCTTGATGATTTAACTGAGATTGAGGCTATTAGCCAAAAATATAAGGCTATCGGTTATGATTTTGCTTTGTCCTTGGATCAATTACTTCCCCATTTAACCAATAAGATTACAGTCTTTATGGGCCAAACAGGGGTTGGCAAATCAACACTGCTCAATAAAATTTCGCCAGAACTGAGCTTGGAGACGGCAACGATTTCTGATAGCTTAGGCCGCGGACGCCACACCACGCGTGCTGTTAGTTTCTATGATGTTAATGGTGGAAAAATTGCTGATACGCCAGGATTTTCCAACTTAGACTATGCTATTGATAATGCTGAAGACTTGAGTGAGGCCTTTCCTGAAATAAGGCATTTTAGTCATGACTGTAAGTTTAGGTCTTGTAGTCATCGACATGAGCCACAATGTGCTGTAAAGGCAGCGGTCGAAGCGGGTGACATTTGGCAAGTTCGTTATGATAATTTTTTACAATTTCTTAGTGAAATTGAAAATCGTCGGGAAACCTTTAAAAAAGTAATCAAAAGAAAGTAGGTCTATCTAATGACAAGTTACAAAATCGCACCTTCCGTTTTAGCAGCAGATTATGCTAATTTTGCTTCTGAATTGAAACGCATTGAAGAAACTGATGCGGAATACGTCCATATTGATATTATGGACGGACAATTTGTTCCAAATATTAGCTTTGGTGCTGACGTGGTTGCTAGTATGCGTAAACATAGCAAATTGGTTTTTGATTGTCATTTAATGGTAGTTAATCCAGAACGGTATGTTGATGCCTATGCACAAGCAGGTGCAGATATTATGACAATTCATACTGAGAGCACTCAGCATATTCATGGAGCACTCCAAAAAATTAAAGCAGCAGGTATGAAGGTTGGTGTAGTTATTAATCCTGGGACTCCAGTTTCTGCACTTGAACCAGTCTTACCATTAGTAGACCAAGTTTTAATAATGACAGTTAATCCAGGTTTTGGAGGTCAATCCTTTATTCCAGAATGCTTAGATAAAGTCAAAAAAGTCGTTGATTTGCGTCAAGCTGGTGGTTATTCCTTTGATATTGAGGTTGATGGCGGTGTTGATGATAAAACTATTGCTGCATGCGCTCAAGCAGGAGCTAATGTCTTTGTAGCCGGCTCATATCTATTTAAAGCTGATGATTTGGTTAGGCAAGTTCAAACTTTAAGAAAGGCTTTAAATGACTAAGATTGCTCTTTTTGCTGGGGGAGAATTGTCCTACTACCAAACAGATTTTGATTACTACGTTGGTATAGATCGGGGTAATTTGTTTCTACTAGAGCATGCGCTACCAATAGAAATGGCAATTGGTGATTTTGATTCTGTTTCTCTCCAAGAATTTACGAATATAAAAGAGAAGGCCAAAAAAACCATCGTGTCACCAGCAGAAAAAAATGACACAGATACAGAGCTTGCTTTAAAGAGTGTGTTTGCTTTATATCCCAAAGCACAGATTACCATTTTTGGTGCTTTCGGAGGAAGACTAGACCACTTGATGTCTAATCTGTTTCTGCCAAGCGATCCTGAGTTAGCCCCTTTTATGGAACAAATTGAGCTCAAAGATGGGCAAAATGTCATCTCATTTAAACCAGCCGGTAGTCATTTGGTTGAAGAAAATCCCGATATGAGATATGTCTCGTTTATGACTGATGGTGATCAAGATTTGACTATTACAGGAGCTAAGTATGACCTCAACGAAGGAAATTTCTTTAAAAAGAAGATATATTCAAGTAATGAGTTTATCGGTCAGTCTATAAAAGTCACTGTTACTAGTGGCTATGTTATTATAATTCAAAGTAAAGATAGGAGATAGCTTGGACATTCTTATGTTGTTAATTCTTCTTGCAGTACTTGTCTTAGCAGTTGTTCTCTTCTTTAAAGTACAACACCTGCAAGATCAACTTAGCAAGACCTTAGAAAATAATGCTGACAACTTATCTGACCAGCTCAGCTATCAGCTAGAAACCTTTAGTAAAAATCAAATTGTCGAAATTTCTAGTTTGATGAATCGCCAACAGACTGATTTGTTTCAGCAACTCAATGACTTGAAAATGGTCCTTCATCAAAACTTGACCGAAAATCGTGATCGTTCTGATCAACGTTTAGAATCTATTTCCCAACAACTTGGTCGTTCTGTTAAAGAAATGCAAGAGTCTAATGAAAAACGGTTAGAAGAAATGCGTCATACTGTTGAAGAAAAACTGGAAGCAACCCTAAAAAATCGTCTGCAGGTATCTTTTGAAACGGTTTCTAAACAATTGGAGAGTGTCAACCAAGGTTTGGGTGAGATGCGCAATGTGGCTAAAGATGTTGGAACCCTTAACAAGGTATTATCCAATACCAAAACACGTGGTATTTTGGGGGAACTCCAGTTGGGGAAAATTATTGAAGATATCCTAACAGTTCAGCAATATGAACGTGAGTTTTCAACTATCAAAGGTTCGACTGAACGGGTTGAGTATGCTGTTAAGCTCCCGGGTACTGTGCAGGGAGATTACATCTATTTACCAATTGACTCTAAGTTTCCCTTGGAGGATTACTACCGTCTTGAAGAAGCATATGAGACGGCTGATAAGGTTCAAATTGACTTATCTCGTAAGGCTCTCTTAGGAGCAGTTAAACGCTTTGCTAAAGATATTAATAAAAAGTACCTTAACCCACCAGAAACAACTAATTTTGGGATTATGTTTTTACCAACTGAAGGACTCTATTCAGAAGTGGTTCGAAATGCCGCCTTCTTTGATGCACTCCGCAGAGAAGATAATATTGTTGTGGCAGGACCATCCACTTTGTCCGCTCTATTAAATTCTTTATCAGTTGGCTTTAAAACATTGAATTTACAAAAAAATGCTGATGATATCAGTAAGATTTTAGGAAATGTCAAAGTAGAATTTGAAAAATTTGGTGGTATTTTAGTTCAAGCTCAAAAACAAATCAATACAGCAAATTCAACCTTAGATAAATTAATCTCAACTAGAACAAATGCTATTGTCAGAGCACTAGCCGAAGTTGAAACATATCAAGATAAAGATACAGAGGCATTATTGAACATGCCAGCTATAGAAGAGGTTTATAATGAAGATTAGCCAAATGAAAAAGGATCAGCTATTTGATGGCTTTTACCTAATTAAATCTGCAGAAGTCAGAAAAACAAGAGCGGGGAAAGACTTTATTGCTTTTACCTTTCAAGACGATTCTGGCGAAATTTCAGGGAATCTCTGGGATGCTCAAACATATAATGTCGAAGAGTTTGTTGCTGGTAAAATTGTTTATATGAAAGGGCGTCGTGAAGTTTACAATGGCACCCCACAAGTTAATCAAATTTCTCTTCGCAAGACTCGCGAAGGTGAACCAAATGATCCCAAAGATTTCAAAGAAAAAGCACCCGTTAGTGCCAGTGAAGTCAAAGATTACTTGGAGCAAATGCTGTTCAAAATTGAAAATGCAACATGGCAACGGATTGTTCGTGCCTTATACCGTAAGTACGATAAAGAATTTTATACTTACCCAGCTGCAAAAACCAATCACCATGCATTTGAAGCCGGTTTAGCTTACCATACAGCAACAATGGTGCGACTAGCTGATAGTATCGGCGATATCTATCCTGACTTAAATAAGAGTCTTTTATTCGCAGGAATTATGCTTCATGACTTGGCAAAAGTAATTGAATTGACTGGTCCTGATCATACTGAGTATACAATTAGAGGTAATTTGATTGGACATATTTCACTTATAAATGAAGAAATTACAAAAGTCCTAGCCGACCTAAATATTGATGACACAAAAGAAGAAGTCATTGTTCTTCGTCACTTGATTTTAAGTCATCATGGTCAATTGGAATATGGTAGCCCAGTACGTCCGCGTATTTTAGAAGCAGAAATTTTGCATATGATTGATAATATTGATGCCAATATGATGATGATGACAACTGCTCTAAATCGTGTATCAGAGGGCGAAATGACCAATAAAATTTTTGCTATGGATAATCGCTCTTTTTACAAACCCAAATATTAAGAGACATCTTAAGAGTAAACTAGTTTCACATTGTATTGTAGTCAGTTTTTTTTGAATTGCTTTGCGACGAACATTAAAGACAATAGACATCAAAACTATATAGAGCTGCAATGAAAGTCTCATCGAGGTCTGTTTTTATTAATTTAATTTGATATATAGAAGTACATTTATTAAAAATATTAAGAGTTTAATTGTCAAACTGTGATATACTTAAAGAGTCTAAAATTTCTTATTCTAACATCATCTCAAGTGTTAACTAATTTAATTAATAAACCGACAGGATATGGGGGAAGAGTAGTGAAAAGAGAAAAAATACCCTCTCAACTTGTTGAAAGTATAGGTTGGGAAAATGAAATTGTTGAGATACAGTTTTTAAATGGATATGTTCATCGTTTTCAAGATATTCCAAAAATTTATTTTGATGAGTTAATGCTAAATATTACTGACGAAAAGATACATGATTTTGCAACAAATAATGCAGGTTCAAGAGTTAGAAAAGAAAGACGCTAGAATCTACTTCACTGAGGAAGTAGATTTTTAATTTTCTAAATAATGAAAATTTCTCGAAATAGAAATTTAACAGGCTTAAACCTTAGTTTTATTCAGTCAACATCCGCTTATGTTACAAATATATGTTAAATATTAAAAGATGAACATATTTTTTCCTGAACGTTCGTCTTTTTTTGTTCAATATGTTATACTTATTTAAAAGTACTTTAAAATGGGGAAAATATGAAATTAAGACGTAGTGAACGTATGGTTGTCATTTCAAATTATCTGATAAACAACCCTTATAAATTAACAAGTTTAAATACATTTGCAATAAAATATGAAGCAGCAAAATCATCAATTTCTGAAGATATAGCAATTATAAAAAAAGCCTTTGAAGAGGCTAATATTGGAGAAATAGAAACACTAACTGGTGCTAGTGGAGGAGTTATCTTTACACCGACTATTTCTAAAGAAGAAGCAATTGCCATCGTGGAAGACTTATGTCAACAGTTATCAGAAAATAATAGAATCCTTCCAGGAGGCTACATTTACTTATCTGATATTCTAAGTACACCCAAGACTTTGCAAAATATTGGGCGTATTATTGCGAACGCTTTTAGAGGTCAAAAAGTTGATGCAGTTATGACTGTAGCAACTAAAGGTGTGCCTTTAGCAAATGCTGTTGCCAACATTTTGAATGTGCCTTTTGTAATTGTTCGACGTGATTTGAAAATTACGGAAGGGTCAACAGTATCAGTCAATTATGCCAGTGCATCTAGTGACCGCATTGAAAAAATGTTTCTGTCAAAGAGAAGTTTACAACCGAATAGCCGTGTTTTAATTGTGGACGACTTCTTAAAAGGTGGCGGTACAATTACAGGTATGATTAGTCTATTGACAGAATTCGACAGTACTTTAGTAGGTGTAGCTGTCTTTGCTGAAAATGCGCAAGAAGAGAGAGAACAAATGGCTTACAAGTCATTGTTAAAAGTATCTGAAATAGATGTCAAAAACAACAACGTCGTTGTTGAACTAGGGAATATCTTTGATTAACCACTGAGAGGAAAGAGACTTATCATGGAATTGGAAAACGGGAAAACAAACCACATTAAAACCACAATTGCTTTAACATCAACAATTGCATTGCTAGGGGCTGGTGTTGGGGTTTCACATCAAGTACAGGCTGATGACTTATCACCAACCGGAGCTGAAAACTCAAATAATGAATCCCCTTTATTACCAACTACTGCAACGGTTTCTGATGCCACTGCAGCAGTGAAAACTGCGGAGACACAATTAGCTAGTCAACAAAATGAACTTATTGCAGTTAATAAAGATATCAAAAATTCAAGCCTTGAAGTTTCAGATTTGAAAACAGAAATTGTAGCTCAAGAAAAAGCTGTAGAAGTTGCTCAAGAAACTTTAACTACAGTCTCTACTTCAAATGATGCAGAATTTGAAAAACTTGTAACTGAAAACCAAGTTAAACTAGCTGAAACTAATAAAGCTCTAAGTCAAGCACAAACAAGTGCACAAACAGTAAGCTCTGACGTTCAAAAGCAAACTCAAGTTGTTGCGACTCAAAGTGAAGCAGCTAAAACGCTCGTTAAAGAAGCAGAATCTGCTGATAAAGCTGTAGCAGATTTGACGAAAGTTGTTAATCAACCTGAAATGATTGCATCACAAGTTAAAGATGCTCAAAACACAGTTGAAATTGCAGCATCAGACTTAACAAAAGCACAGACTAATTTAGCAACAGTTAAGCAAGAAACTAAGACTGCATTAACAACAAGTCTCGCTTCTAACAAGACAGCTCTTACTGCAAAACAAGCAGAACTAAATGCTGCTCAATCACAAACTTCTACAAAGACAGTTAATATTGCTGGTGAAAATACATTTGTATTGCCATCAAACTACCCATTTGCAGAATTAAAACGTTTAGCGGATAGTGGATATATTGGTTCATGGAGCTATATTTCAACTTTTAATAAACTTGAAAGTGCTATCAGTTCAAAAGCTCGCGCTGGAATGACTCTAAATAGCTATAAAAATATTGCTAAAGATTTAAATCGCCAAGTTGATTTAGACAACTTATCTCTAGATGTCCAAAATGAGTTAGCTTTATTTACAGCTCAAATGTTAAATTCTGTTCGTTCGCAATTGAACTTGTCTAAAATTGAAGTAACTGAAGGATCACAACAATTTGCTCGTCTAGTTACAACTCAATATAAAGCAACTCACGGTTCAGCAATTCCATACTTTTCTTATGGTCAAGTTGGTGCTGGAGGACACACCGGAATTGGCCCACATGACCGCACAATCATTGAAAGCTCGGCAACTCGTGTTGGTTTGAAAGCTAATGATGATAACATGTATGAAAATTTTGGTATGTTTGATGATCTTCCTACTGTTAATGGTATTAAGAGAAGTATTTACAACACTCTTAAGTATATGTTGTTCACCGATGACTTACATGGCAATACTTGGGGACATGCGGTTAACTTTCTACGTACTGACAAAGCGAATGCAAGTAATCCTATTTATCTTGGTTTCTCAACAGAATCTGTTGGTGGCTTAGATACGCATTTCCTATTAATTCCAAAATCAAATATTCAAAATAAAACTTTATTTAGTACCAAAGCTGTTTCTGCTGGTAAGACAACAATTAATAATTCAGCAAAAATTCAAAGTTTGAAATCGGGTATTTCTTCTATTAAGGGGAATATTACTACTATTGAAAAACGTTTGAATAATCTTTCGGCTGAAGAAGCTGTTAAAACAGCTCAAGCACAGGTAATTAAATTTAATACTAAACTATCTGCAGCAAAACAAAGTCTTGCTAAACTTGAAGCGCAAGCAATCCAAGCCAAGAAATCTAAAGATGGCTTGCAAATTCAACTAGCGTTAGCTAAGACTATTCAAGCAGATGTAAAAGCAAAACTTGACGAAACTCTTGTTAGTTTAAATAGCGCTAAGCGTTCACTTAAAACACTTGAAACAAAACTTGTGCAAGCAGCAGCACAAGTTACAAGTTTAGTTGATAAAAAAGTAAACTTGGCAAAAATGCTTGAATTAAAACAAAATCCAAAGCGTGTTGAGTTAGCAAAAGAAGCACTTGCTCAAGCCAAGAAGGATTTAGCTGAAACAAATGCCAAGTTAATTGTAAGTAACAAAGTACTAGTTGATTTGTTCGATACTAGAACTCAGCTTCAAGATGCAATTAAGTTATCTGAAAAACAAATTTCTCTTTTGAAAGCAATTGTTAATACAAAAGGTGACGAAAGTAAAGTACAGAAACCTACTAAAGTACAAACAACAGTAGTTCACGGTGGAGAATCAGTTTCATCTATTGCTGCTAAACCAATCGAGTACAATGAGAAAGATTCGTCAGTTCTTACATCAGCTGATATTACTAAAGAAAAAATCAGTGATACAAGTGAGAAAGACCAAATTAATTCTGAAACTGAACGTATGTCAGCAAGTACAAGTTTAATTGCACAAAAAACGGAACAAGAAATTGCTGAAATTAAGGCAGTTATTACTGAAAAAATTGCTACTGCAACATCAACTGTTATTGCGGAAACTAACAAAGTTTTAACAAATGAAGCTAATAAGATTGCTCAAGGGGTTGTTGAAGTTGTTCCGGAAACAATGCCAGCTCAAAGTATCTTAAACAAAGTTGCTAAGAGTGTTAGCGAAAATAATAATTCAGAGTCTTCTAACTATGGTTCAACTACTGTAAGTAAAGTGACGGCAGCAAGTGATGAAAGCACAAAACGAGCTGTCAAAGCTGGTATCGTTATGCTTACGGCAGTCGGTTTAACTGGATTTAAACTCAGAAAACAAGGCAAAAAATAAGTAAAAATCATTTAAAATATTATTGACAATTAAGTGCCGTCTATGTTACTATAGTAGACGGTACTTTTTACTTTTGGTCTCTCAAAAGTGTACAGAGACGTGCTGACAATTGTTGCAAAAAGTACACCCGGATATAGGCTGTCACCAAGCGCTATATCAACCAAAAATAAAAAAATACAGGAGAATGTAGATGCCTACAATTAACCAGTTGGTACGTAAACCTCGTAAATCTAAAGTTGAAAAATCAGATTCACCAGCTTTAAACATCGGTTACAACAGCCACAAAAAAGTTCACACTAAAATTTCTGCACCACAAAAACGTGGTGTTGCAACTCGTGTTGGAACAATGACACCTAAAAAACCTAACTCTGCCCTTCGTAAATTCGCTCGTGTACGTTTGAGCAACCTTATTGAAGTTACTGCATACATCCCAGGTATCGGTCACAACTTGCAAGAGCATAGTGTGGTACTTATCCGTGGTGGACGTGTAAAAGACCTTCCAGGGGTACGTTACCATATCGTTCGTGGTGCACTTGATACTGCAGGTGTTGCTGATCGTAAACAAGGCCGTTCTAAATACGGTGCTAAACGTCCTAAAGGATAATAGAAGGGGGATAAGAAAGAATGAGTCGTAAAAATCAAGCGCCTAAACGCGAAGTATTACCAGATCCATTGTATAACTCAAAAATCGTAACACGTCTTATCAACCGTGTTATGCTTGATGGTAAACGTGGTACTGCTGCAACTATCGTCTATGATGCTTTTGAAGCAATCAAAGAATCTACTGGAACAGATGCTCTTGAAGTGTTTGAAACAGCTATGGACAACATTATGCCTGTACTTGAAGTACGCGCACGTCGTGTTGGTGGATCAAACTACCAAGTCCCAGTTGAAGTTCGTCCAGAACGTCGTACTACTTTAGGATTACGTTGGTTAGTAAATGCATCACGTTCTCGTGGTGAACATACTATGAAAGATCGTCTTGCTAAAGAAATCATGGATGCTGCAAACAACACTGGTGCATCAGTTAAAAAACGTGAAGATACTCACAAAATGGCTGAAGCTAACCGTGCATTTGCTCACTTCCGTTGGTAGGATTATGACATTCAGATTTGAGTTAGCTTAAATCAAATGTCGCTAAACAATGTCGTAATTACGGGTAGGTCCTGCCTATCCGTTTTTTATAAATAATGATATAATATTCATATCAAATAAAAATATAGGAGAAATAACCTAATGGCTCGCGAATTTTCACTTGAAAAAACTCGTAATATCGGTATCATGGCTCACGTTGATGCTGGTAAAACAACAACTACAGAGCGTATCCTTTATTACACTGGTAAAATTCATAAAATCGGTGAAACACATGAAGGTGCTTCTCAAATGGACTGGATGGAACAAGAACAAGAACGCGGTATCACAATCACATCTGCAGCAACAACTGCACAATGGGATGGTCATCGTGTAAATATCATCGATACACCAGGACACGTGGACTTTACAATTGAAGTTCAACGTTCACTTCGTGTACTTGATGGAGCTGTTACAGTTCTTGATGCTCAATCAGGTGTTGAACCTCAAACTGAAACTGTTTGGCGTCAAGCTACTGAATATGGAGTTCCACGTATCGTTTTTGCTAACAAAATGGATAAGATCGGTGCTGACTTCCTTTACTCAGTAAGTACATTACATGATAGACTTCAAGCAAATGCACATCCAATTCAATTACCAATTGGTGCAGAAGATGACTTCACGGGAATTATTGACTTAATCAAAATGAAAGCTGAAGTTTATTCTAATGACCTTGGTACTGATATTCTTGAAGAAGATATTCCAGCTGACTATTTAGAACAAGCACAAGAATACCGCGAAAAATTAGTTGAAGCAGTTGCAGAAACTGATGAAGAATTAATGATGAAATACCTTGAAGGTGAAGAAATCACTAATGAAGAATTGATGGCAGCTATTCGTACTGCTACAATTAACGTTGAATTCTTCCCAGTTATGTGTGGATCAGCCTTTAAAAATAAAGGTGTTCAAATGATGCTTGACGCAGTTATCGACTACTTACCAAGCCCACTTGATATCCCTGCAATCAAAGGTATCAATCCTGATACTGAAGAAGAAGAAACTCGTCCTGCGTCAGATGAAGAGCCATTCGCAGCGCTTGCGTTTAAAATCATGACTGACCCATTTGTAGGTCGTCTAACTTTCTTCCGTGTTTACTCAGGTGTTCTTCAAAGTGGTTCATACGTTATGAATACTTCAAAAGGCAAACGTGAACGTATTGGACGTATTCTACAAATGCATGCTAATACTCGTAAAGAAATTGAAGTAGTTTACTCTGGTGATATCGCTGCGGCAGTTGGTTTGAAAAATACAACTACTGGTGATTCATTAACTGATGAAAAATCAAAAGTTATTCTTGAATCTATTGAAGTTCCAGAACCAGTTATCCAATTAATGGTTGAACCAAAATCTAAAGCAGATCAAGACAAGATGGGTGTTGCCCTTCAAAAACTTGCTGAAGAAGATCCAACATTCCGCGTTGAAACAAACGTAGAAACTGGTGAAACTGTTATTGCTGGTATGGGTGAGCTTCACCTTGATGTCCTTGTTGACCGTATGAAACGTGAATTCAAAGTTGAA
>CAACWI010000091.1_pt1 | contig 12371 bp, 9 predicted proteins | sample 2275591 | NCBI WGS metagenome assembly CAACWI01 (sample SAMEA5312452, study PRJEB27640) | indoor metagenome | biome: indoor environment; feature: uncontrolled; material: polymer tiles stone | place: Germany | collected 2014-07-07
CCTGGTCATTACTTGGAACATCTCTTTATCCCAAAAGTCGCTGAAAAACTAGCTAGCTTTGGCACAGATGTTGAAATTATTGAAAGTAAAGAAAATACTAATCCTTTCTTTGATATTTAGCTGGTAGTTTTCTTTCTGTATATTCACAATAAAAAACCTTGATGCTGAATCAAGGTTTTTTATAATAATTGTGACTGTTTTGAATGATGCACATTCATATAATTGATGAAAAATACTTATTTCTAAACTCTAAAGGTGTCATGTCTTCGAGACGCTTAAAGCTTTGAATGAAATGACTTTGACTGGAAAAGCTGAGCAGCATAGCAATTTCCTTATAGCTTTGGGATGTAAACAACAAGAGATGTTTTGCCTCAGCAATTTTTTTCTGAATAATGTATTTATGTATCGTATGTCCCACGGCTTTTTTGAATTCCGTAGATAAATGTGTCACATTTTTTTGAGTATAATCAGATAAACGTTTCAGGGTAATTTGCTCGTAGAGATGATCATCGATATAGTATAAGACTTGTTTGACAAGATGGCTTTTCTCGGAGTAGGGGAAAGCATGTATGAGTTCCATAAAGAGGAAAGAACCTTCTTTTATATGGGTCAGGCATTCATGAGTAAAGTTAATACGTTGTAGTTTTTGAATCAGCGAGTCAGAAAGGCTATAAGCTTGAAGTATTGGCACACCATTACTAATACTCACTCGAGTGAGAATAGCAATTAATGAGGCACATTTATACTTTAATGTTTCTAGTTTACTTGTTGAAAGTTCAGCATCATAGGTACTGCTCATTTTCTTGAAAATCCACTCTAATTTTTCAGGTTCATTTCGTTTAATGGCCTCGATATATCTTTTTTCAAACTCATAGGAGTCAAATGAGGAACCGTCGTAACGTCGGAGGGACAAGTTTTTTTCTAAAATAACATCGGTATGTGTCTCACTGAGATGTTGACGTACAATCCATTTATAATTAGTGCTGTCAGCTAGTTTTCCATTGAGCAAAGCATAAAAGAGCTCTACAAAATCAATAAAGGTCTTTCGACTCTCTTTGGAATAATGCACACCTGCTAAATAATTGTGATTATTAAACTTATAAGAATCTGTTGCTGTACCGAGTATGCCACAGGGACCAATTAAGACTCTACAATTTTTATATTCCATTAAGTCGCAGTAGAAACTGCTGAAAAAATAGTCCTTGTCTTCAAAAAATAAAATCTGTCCTTTCTCTGCCTGTTTGAGATAAGGACTTTTGAGGTAGCTTTCTAAATAATCAACTTTTTTAGGAATAATTATTTCATCTGTATTATTAATAATCACGAAAGGAACCAAGTATTTATAATAGAGTTGTTTTGTAACTAATTGTAGAGCCTCATAATCCATCAATGTTACTTCTTTCCAAAACTTTTTTCATGATATATTTTAACATAAAATAAATCTTAATCAAAAAAATTTTCTAATTTATAGTTGTATTTAATATGTTTTTCATGTATACTTAATCCACAAAAAAGAGAGGATTTATTAAAAAATTATGTATAAAAATGTACTGTTAAAAGGCCTGTTATGGTTTTTGGGTATTGTAGTAGGATTGTTTTTATTAGTGGTGCTTGCGTTCAATATTTCACCTAAACCAGGTGTTTGGATTATTCGTCATATGTTTAACTCTGATGTGCAAATTACTGCATCGGAACCTTACCGGAAAGCTCAGGAAAAAATTACGACAGTGCAAGATGAACGCTATGCGTCACACTTTAAAGATAATTCCTACGATATATATTATCCTAAGCAGAGTCAAAAAGCGCTTCCTGTTTTGATTTGGGTGCACGGAGGAGGTTTTGTTGGTGGCGATAAAAAAGGAACTCAGGAATTTGCTACTCGATTAGCTGCGGATGCACATATTGCCGTTTTATCTATGAATTATGAGACGGCACCAGAGTCTGCCTATCCCAATCAAGTCATGCAGCTCAGTGAGCTAATTCAGAGCTTGAAAAAAGAGAAATTCAAATTTTTAGATTTGTCTAAAATTATGCTTGGTGGCGACAGTGCAGGCTCACAGATTGCTCTTCAGTATGCTGCAACACAGACAAATGCAAGCTATGGAAAAAGTGTAGGCGTTCCACAAGATTTAGATAAAAATGTACTTAAGGGTGCAATATCTTACTGTGGACCTGTGAATCTCACGCAAATGACCAATGTTCGCTCAAGTAGTCAATTCATGAAATTTTTTGTAACCACTGTCGCTTGGGCTGAAATTGGAACTAAAAACTGGCAGGACAGCCCAAAACTGGATGAGATAAGTATTGTAAATCACTTAACCTCAGATTTTCCAGCAACTTATATTACGGATGGGAATGCCTACTCTTTTCAAGATCAAGGTATCGCCTTTGAGAAGAAGTTGAGGGAATTAAACGTTCCTGTACGTGGCTTGTTTTATAAAGATTTAGAAAAAGAAATCACGCACGAGTATCAGTTTGACTACTCACTCAAAGAATCCCAAGAATGTTACCGACAAACCTTGGAGTTTGTGAAAGAGTATAAAGATAAATAGAATAACTTATAAAAGAGAGGGAATCAACTCATCGCTCTCTTTTTGTATTGCATAACTGTAAAAAAAATAATTTATGTAACCCTCTACATGTTTTTTGATATAAATACGAAAAATATTATATAAAAATAAATCAAAAGAAACTATAATTAATTTAAAGAAAGCGCTTTTTTTAAATAAAAAAGGAGAAACATAAATGGAAAAAAATAAGCTAAAAGAAATATTAAACACTTTGAGCTTAAAGGAGAAAATTGCACAGACTGTTCAGTTAAATGGAGATTTGTTCACCGATAGTGGTGTTATGCCTACCGGTCCCCTTAAGGATTTAGGTCTTCCTGACAATTTTGATATTCACCAAGTAGGATCGATTTATAATGTGAACGATCCTGAAAAGTTAAGGATGATTCAAGAACAGGCAATTAACAAGAGTTCTCATGGTATTCCTTTGCTCTTCATGTCCGATATTATTTATGGCTTTCGCACGATATTTCCCTTACCCCTTGCTCAAGCAGGGTCTTATGATTTTGACCTTATTCAAAAAGCAGCTGAAATCACGGCTAAAGAGAGTTATTTGAGTGGAATTCATTGTGTATTTTCTCCTATGTTGGATGTAGTCAGAGATCCAAGATGGGGGCGTGTGATGGAATCCCCTGGTGAGGATATTTATACTGGAAAGGAATATGCTAAAAGTGTTGTGACAGGTTATCAAGGTCAAGTCAAAGATTATGTCTTAGAAAACCATGTGGCCGCGTGTATAAAGCACTTCGCGGCATATGGCGCACCTGAAGCTGGGCGTGAGTACAGCACAGTAGATATGTCCAATCAACGTCTCTTTAATGAATATCTTCCAACCTACCAAGCAGCAATTGAAGCACATGCGTTGCTTGTGATGACTGCATTTAATGTGTTAAATGGAATACCTTCTACAGGGAATAAGTGGCTAAATCGAGATATTCTAAGAGAAAAATTTAACTTCTCAGGACTTTTGGTTTCAGATCATTCAGCTACCGAGGAATTACAAGCACATGGCTTCACAGCAAATCAAGAAGAATCTGCCAAAGCATCAATTGAGGCGGGGGTAGATTTTGATATGATGACTTCGGTTTATGCAAATGGTTTAGAGCCTCTTATTTTATCAGGAAAAGTAGATGAAGCCCTTCTAGATGAAGCGGTATGGCGTATTCTAAAACTCAAAAACAAGCTTGGACTCTTTGAAAATCCTTTTCGAGGACTCGATCAAGAAAATACAGGTGAGTTTCTTACAGCGGAAGCTAAAGAAACAGCTGTTGAGCTCGTTGAAAAAAGTTGTGTCTTGTTGAAAAATAAGGAGAACGCTCTTCCTTTGAGTGCTCAGCAAAAAATAGCTGTCATTGGGCCATATGGAAAAAGCAAGTTTACTCTCGGTTTCTGGGCCTCGGTCAGTGGGAAAGCGCAAGATACTGTTACATTAAAAGAGGGCCTCGAAAATAACTTTGCGAAGAAAAATCTTACATTTGCTACAGGTTATAACTTGTTTGATTCCTATGAGAGTTTTGGCCCGCTCAAGACAGGGATTGAGCATTTAAACGGCCCGATTGGAGACGAGAAAGAGCTGATTGAAGAGGCAGTAGAAGTTGCTGGAAATTCCGATGTTATTCTTCTGACGATTGGGGAGCAATTTTTAGAGAGTGGCGAAGGTGCATCTAAGGCAAAGCTTTCCTTGCCAGATAAGCAAATTCGTCTCATTAAGGTACTCGCACAATTAGATAAACCAATCATCGCACTCCTCTATACAGGACGCCCACTGGTATTGACAGAAATAGAACCTTATTTCTCAAGTTTACTTTTAGTATGGTATCCAGGGACAATGGGTGGTGCTGGTATCGCAAACTTACTTAGTGGACAAGCAAGTCCAAGCGCTAAACTTACGATGACATTTCCAAGAAGTGAAGGTCAAATTCCTATTTATTATGCGCAAAATACTACAGGACGACCTTTGAATGAAGAAAACAAAAATACACGTTTTGTTTCCAAGTACAGTGATGAGTCTAATGAACCCCTGTATGCATTTGGAACAGGTCTTACTTACAATCAAGTTGATGTAAAATGGCTGGAAAATATGGAAAACCTCACCTTTACAGAGAGTAACCAGATAAAGTTAGCTTATCAACTCGAAAATCTGTCGAATGAGACAAGCCATGCAGTGGTTCATCTTTATATGAGAGATATGGCTGCATCGATCGTTCAACCTTTCCGAAAATTAGTTGCGAGTCAATTTATAAAAATAGAGCCAAGTACAAAAGAAGAATTGGCTGTTACTCTTACAAAGGAAGATCTTTCATTTTCTGATAATCAAGGCGAATGGCACTTTGAGTCAGGGAAATTTGGTTTCTATCTTGTTGCATATGGGCAGGAAGAAGAATTAATTATATCGTTATAACTATTAGAAATAAATATTAGGAGTATAAAATGAGCAAATTAGAAGTTTTTCTAAATGACAAATTGATGCCGGTAGCTTCACGCTTACAGCAAAATAAAGTTTTAGCCGCACTTATGGAAGGCTTTATTCGTACCAGTCCAATTACATTGGGTATAGCCTTTATTACAATCATCGGTAATTTCCCGATTCCTGCATGGATTGACTTTTTAACTAAGATAGGAATTTATCCCCATGTAGAGGCAATCACAAATGGTGCTACTGGAGTGTTCTCACTCTATGTGGTCTATAGTTTAGCTTACTCTTATGCGAAACAACTGGGAGCAAATGAACGAAATTCTGCCCTTATTTCTTTAGCAAGTTTCATTATGCTAATGCCTCAAACAATCTCAACTACTGTGATACAAGATGGTCAGGAAGTAACTCAAGCTATCGGAGCTTTGAAACTTGACTTCTTGGGTGGTCAAGGTCTCTTTATTGGGATGTTAACAGCACTTTTAGTGACACGTCTCTACGCCTTTCTTTCTAAGAAGAAAATAATGCTTAAGCTTCCTGAAAGTGTTCCTCCGATGGTTACACAATCTTTAGCACCAGTCTTTGTAGTTACACTTATCTTTACTTTGGTCTTTGCTTTACGTGTGGCCTTTGGATTTACAGCTTCAGGTTCAATCTTCCAATTCTTCATCGATGTCGTCAGTGCACCACTAAACTCATTGGCAGCAAGTCCTTTGTCAATTATCCTTATTATGGAAATATTAGCTATCCTTTGGTTCTTTGGTATCCATAATGCCGTTTTACAAGGTCCTTTAGGCATGATTACAATGACAATGATTGTCACAAATATTGGCGCATTTCAAAAAGGTGAAGACCTTCCTTTCCTTATCCCATCAGTTATCTACATGGGTATGTACGCAGCTGGATTTATGGGCTTTGTCACTTTCTTCATGATTCGTAGCAAATCAGCCAAAATGAAACAGTTGGGTAAACTCTCTTTCATTCCTTCTTTGTTTAATATTACAGAACCGATTATGTTTGGTATGCCAATCATTTTGAATCCTATTTTCTTTATTCCGCAAGTGTTCACACAGTTAATTGCTGGTTTTGTGACTTGGGGGTTAACAACTACCATTTTACCAATCAATCTTAATCCCACAATGAGTCTGTTGCCATGGACTACTCCTGTCTTTGTCAAAATGCCTCTCTCAGGTGGATTAAATTATACAATCTTGATGGTTATTAGTATGTTGATTGGTATTGTTATGTGGTATCCATTTATTAAAATTGCGGATAAAAAAGAATATGAACTTGAAATGGCAGCAGAACAACTAAGCCGTCATGAAACCAAAGAACAAAGCTTACAAGAAAGTATGCAAGCATAAAAAGGGGAATTGATGATTTTAGGAATTGATATTGGTGGAACACACATCAAAGTAGGATTTGTTGAGAATGAAAAAGTTACCACTAAAGATAAACTGCCTACTGCAAAAAATTTAGAGGAATTTTGTCAACAAATAAAAAAAATAATTAATGACTATATAAAAATCAATTCTTTCACAAAAATAGCTTTTTCAGTCCCTGGTTCAGTTGATGAATCGGGTACTGTTTTCTATGGAGGAGCAGTTTCATACCTGAATGGTATAAATTTGAAAACATTAATTGCTGAGAATGAAGGAATGGAAAATTTTGAAGTCGTTGTTGAAAATGACGCCAAGGCTGCAACCCTAGGAGAAATGAGCTTTGGAAGTCTTAGAGGCATCAAAAATGGTGCAGCCATTATTTTAGGTACAGGTGTCGGAACAGGAATTTGTATCAATGAGCAACTCTATAAAGGCAGCCATAATCAGGCGGGAGAAGTAAGCTTTTGGATCCGAGAAAGAGCGGTTCACGGAGCAGACTCCTTTGTAGGTATGGGACTTTCTGCTGTAAAGCTCATAAGTTCATTAGCAAACCAGCTTCAAGTAGAGAATGATGGGCCACTCGTTTTTAGCGCTTTAAAAAGTTCAAAAGATAAAGAAGCAGTACAACTTTTTTCAAGTTACTGTGAAGGAGTCGCAATACTGTGCTTCAATCTTCAACTTATTTTAGACCTTGAAAAGATTGTGATTGGCGGAGGCATTAGTCAACAACCTCTTCTTATCAAGAAGGTCGAAGAAGCTTATCAAAAACTGTTTACAACAGCTCCAATTATTAAGAAAACACTACAACCAATAGTGGTAGAAGCAGCTAAATTTAAAGCTGATGCTAATCTTATTGGAGCATCAAGAAAGGGAATTTGAGAATGATGAAATTTAAACAAGATTTTTTATGGGGGGCATCAACAAGTGCTTATCAAGTGGAGGGAGCTTGGAATGAAGAGGGAAAAGGTCCTTCTGTTCAAGACGTAAAAAAGATACCTGAAGGTACGACAGATTTTAAAGTAGCCTCTGACCACTATCATCACTATAAAGCAGATGTAGAGCTCTTTAAGGAACTTGGACTCAAAGCTTATAGATTTTCTATTTCTTGGAGTCGTGTCATGCCAGACGGGAAAGTTAATCCAGAGGGCATCCAATTTTATAAGAACCTCATAAATCTGCTCAATGAAAATGAAATACAACCGGTTGTTACTGTTTTCCATTTTGATTTACCACTTTATATTGCAGAAAAAGGGGGCTGGGAAAATCGTGAGACCATCGAAGAATTCACACGCTACTGCCAAGTTCTCTTTGATTATTTTGCAGATGATGTCCCTTTATGGCAAACTATTAACGAGCAAAATGTGATGGCTCTCGCAGGTTCAGTGATAGGCACGAGTCAAAAAAGTATGAAGGAAAAATTTCAAGAAAATCATCATATGTTAGTGGCTCAAGCGAAAGTCACAAAAATGTTCCATGAAGGAAATTATCAAGGAAAAATAGGGCCTGCGCCAAATATTGCAAGTGTTTATCCAGCTTCTGACCGGCCAGAAGATCAGTTGGCTGCATTAAATATGAGTGCTTTAAGAAACTGGCTTTTCTTAGATGTTGCTGTTTTTGGTAGATATAATCACAATGCTTGGCATATCTTAGAGAGCATCGGAGCGGCTCCAATCGTGACGAAAGAAGATCAAGAAATTTTATCTCAAGGAACTTGTGACTATATTGCCTTTAACTACTATAATACAATGACAGTTGCAAGCTATTTTGAAAAAGACAATAACATTGATCAGCAGTCTGGATTTGGAATCCCTGGTTTTTTCCAATCCGTTGAAAATACACATCTCCAGATGACTGAGTTCGGCTGGCCCATTGATCCAAAAGGTTTCCGATTTACTCTGAATGAAATTTATTCAAGATACCATTTGCCACTTTTAATTACGGAGAATGGTATTGGGGCAAATGATATCTTGACAGATGATGGCGCTGTACATGATCAATATCGAATTGATTACTTGAAGGAGCATATTGAGCAAATGGCTCTAGCGATGGCTGATGGTGTTGAGGTGATTGGATATTGCCCATGGAGTGCGATTGATTTGGTAAGCACTCATGAAGGAATGAGAAAACGCTATGGCTTTATCTATGTTAACCGGACGGATGAAGACCTCCTAGATTTAGCGAGATACAAAAAAGATAGCTTTTACTGGTATCAAGAGCTTATTTCTAAAAATGAAATAGAGGAAAGTGATGATAACTAAAACTTTTAACTTTGATGATGAAGCAAGTTTAACAGTTTATCTACATGAAGATAAAGAAGAGTTTTCACGTGTAGGAAATCGACCTTTTGTTTTAGTAATTCCAGGGGGCGGCTATTCTTTTTGTAGTGAACGAGAAGGAGAACCAATCGCCTTGAATTTTCTTGCTCAGGGTTATCATACAGGTGTACTTCGCTATCACGTCGGAGATAAAAGAAGTTTTGAGAAGTCCCTCGAAGATGCACAAAAAGCCTTACTAAAAATTCAAGATTTAGCGACAATATGGAAGATTGATGAAAATAAAATCGCAGTCATCGGTTTTTCGGCAGGAGGACATTTAGCTGCTGCTCTTTCTAATCTGTCACCAGTTAAGCCAAACCTCTGTATTTTAGGCTACCCAGCTATTTTGAAATCTTTTGCCCAAGTGATGCAGATTGAAGCACCTTCCTTAGAAACTTGTGTAACGAGAGAAACACCTCCCACTTTCCTCTTTTCAACATTTGAGGACAATGTGGTACCTATAGAGAATTCCTTATTATATCTTCGCGCTCTGGAAGAAAATGATATTCCTTTTGAGGCACATATCTTCCAAAAAGGCCTTCACGGTTTATCGTTAGCTACGAAAATGTTTGGTGCTCAAGAAAAAATGATAGATAAGCGATTCACCCGTTGGTTTTCGGAAGTTGTCGAATGGATGGAAATAAACTGGGAAACCACAAGGGGTAAGCGTGTGCCAGAGAGCTTAGCAGATTATTCTATTGGGGATTTACTTGAAGACAGCAATAATAAAGACGTCTTATTGCAAGCTTTCCCCCACTGGAAAGAAGATAGAAGCAAGTTAAAGATAGTAAAGAAGTTGACACTCTTCCAGCTCTCAGAGTTAATTCCTGAAAAATTTGGTGAGATGCAGTGCAAGAAAATTTTAGAAAGACTAACCAAACCAAGTCAATATATTACTTAGAAAGAGGAAAAAATGAAGGCTTATATAGTTCATGAAAGTTATAAGGCATCGACGAGCATGTTCTCAGGGACACCTGATGAGCTTGAGTCATTACCCATTTATAAAAATAGTTTTGGGGCATGCCATTTATTATTACACGATGGCTGTGAAAATCATTTTGTGTTGGGAAAAGAATTTTCCATTCCTGATCAAATTGAAATTCCAATCTATCGCATAGAGGTCAAATCCGAGCTGCCCGTGACGCTACAATTTGAAGAATATTACATGGGAAATGAAAATATTGAATACACGGACAAACTATTAGAACAGACAGCCAAAACTTATTCTGGTGATCGTTTTGCTCCTATCTATCTAGAATTTTCGACGTCTTCCGAGATACAGGCAGGTACCTATTCAGTCGAAATTACACTTTATCGTTCAAACTTAACATCTCAGGATGAGAAAATACTTTCTAAGACTCTAAAAGTAAAGGTAGGAGACTATAGTTTTCCTGAAGATACAGGACACAACTTTAATCTTGATATCTGGCAACAACCTTCGAACCTTGCACGAACTTACCAAGTACCTTTGTGGAGCGATGAACATTTTCGCTTGATTGGTGAAATGGCGGAGAGCTTGGCAACCCTTAATCAAAAAGTTATCACAGTAATTGCGGGGGAAATTCCATGGAAAGGCTGGTTTAATTATATCGTCAAAGACTATCCAGCCAATCTTTATGAATACTCAATAATTAGCGTTAAGAAAAATGAAGCAGGGGAAATCCAGTGTGATTTTTCGGTACTAGACCGTTATTTAGAATGTATGTTCGCCGCAGGCATAGATCAAGAAATCAATATTTTTGGTTTATTAGGTGTTTGGCAACCACCATTTTTCCCCTTGGTAAAAGAACTTGACCATCCAGAAAAGCTGGTCATCCGCTACTATGACGAAGTCACAGAAACCACTAATTTTATCCAAGATAAAAAAGACCTAGAGCACTATATCAAACAGCTTTTTGAACATTTTAAGGCATTAGGAGTTTGGGAGAAAGTGCGCATCATCTCTGATGAGCCCAAAGTACATGAAATTGATACATTCAGACGTTCTTTAGATATTCTTAAGTCAATAGAGCCTACATTGAAAGTAAAAGGGGTTTTTGATAAAGAAGCAGTACTTGAAGCCTTGCTGCCGGTTATCGACTATCCAGTGACTTCCTACTATTGTACTTGTAATAACTACAAAGAACTTAGCCAAAGTCATTCCGGAAAAACGCAGTACTATATCTGTAACTATCCTGACAAGCCAAACACTTTTCTTCACAGTTCCTTACTAGAAACACGTGTACAAGGACTCTTAGCACATTACTTCAAAACAGATGGTCTTCTTCGCTGGGCTTACAACTGTTGGCCAGATAACGTACGACAAGATATCCGATATAATACAGCAGCTTTACCTATCGGGGATCTCTGTTTAATCTATCCTTCATATTCGGGACATATCCTCTTATCTTTACGTTATAAAGAGTTACAAAGGGGCATAGAAGACTTTAGTCTCATTAAAAATGCAGAGAAGGTAAATGAAGAAGCCGTTTCAAAAATTATAAAGGATTTTCTTAAAATAGAAGAACCAGCTGAATGGATGCTTGATAGTCATAATAGTAACCCTCTTGTGTTTAAACAGGATTATAAAGCTTATGACAAATTGCGAGAAGATTTAATACAAGTTATCAACTCAAAATAAAAGCAGCTTTTATCTTAGTCGATTTTGGGAGGAAGAGATGGAAGCAATACTAATACCGATGAAAAAATTTATGGCTGATATTGAGATTCCTGATTTGGTACAGAGCACTGTATTAAAAAATTTCTCCATAATTAGTGACAAAATTTTGAAGATGAGCGCACAAAAGTTACTCGATGTTAGAGTTGCTGGCCAAGAGGCAGAGCGACTAGGAGAGCTGTACAGTAATGATACGCTGATGGAGCTGACTTATCACTTATATGCTGCCTTTTTATGCTGGGGCAAAATCTACGTACCACAAGGTATATCTTATGAAATTTATATCAACACAATGAAGTGCTTCACAAGATTTTTAGAAGAAACCAGAAAAATAATCACAACTTATAAATTTAATAGAGGATTTTGGACTTGGCGTTATACGAGTGGCTTGATATACAGGATTAAAGAATTAGAGTTTGAAAGGGTTGCTCCGCCACATAAAGATAAAGCGGCACGATTGGTAGGGAAGAAATATATTTCTGTTCATATTCCATCTGATGCTAACTTGTCTCACGAGATTATTTCAAAAAATTATCTTGAAGCGAAGTGTTTTTTGAAGAAATATTTCCCAAGCTATGACCAAACACCATTTGCGAGCAGCACATGGCTACTTTCCCCTAAGTTAAAAGATTGGTTGAAAGAGAAATCAAACCTGAGATTATTTGCAGATGATTATGATGTGGTAAATACAAATCCTAATAGTGATGAGGGAGTGCCTTGGGTTTTTAATAGTATTTCTGCTGATGTCTTGAATTACCCTGAAGAAACAAGTTTGCAAAAAGCGGCCAAAAAGTGGATGGTGGCAGGGGGGCATATTGGCTCGGCCTTGGGAATTTTAAAAAAAGACATAAAACTAACATAAGCAAATACAAAAAAATACAGATAAGTGGTGAATTATCTGTATTTTTTGAGACGTAAAAAGGTTGTGTGTGATTTTCCGAGTAGAACATAAAGTAATTAGACTTTCTCTCTCGAGTATGCTATCATAAAAACATGAAAAAATTCCAGAAAAATGAAGTGATTCAAGGAACAGTCCTT
>CAACWI010000061.1_pt1 | contig 12299 bp, 8 predicted proteins | sample 2275591 | NCBI WGS metagenome assembly CAACWI01 (sample SAMEA5312452, study PRJEB27640) | indoor metagenome | biome: indoor environment; feature: uncontrolled; material: polymer tiles stone | place: Germany | collected 2014-07-07
GATACACCATTAGTAGATACACCATTAGTAGATACACCATTAGTAGATACACCATTAGTAGATACACCATTAGTAGATACACCATTAGTAGATACACCATTAGTAGATACACCATTAGTAGATACACCATTAGTAGATACACCATTAGTAGATACTTTAAGAAATGAAGTGATCATAGAGAAGGAAGTAAACGTTACTTCAAAAATAAATCATAGAGAAGAAAAGGAGCTCGTCTCAGAAACTCCTAATCAGAGAATGGAAGATAAGGAAGAAGTATCAGATACCTCTTCCTACCATTATTATAATGCTTTCCCACAAGAAGCGAAACAGTATCCAACTTTGATTGTCAGTAAGCTGACAGCAACACCCGCAGTACGTTCGGATTTCTATCATCCGGGCAGTCCAGAGTTGTATTTCGATAATTATCAGGACAAACGGCCGGCTAAGTCAAAATCAAAGGGAGCAAGTCTTCTTAGTAATGCCTTCTTTTACCTTATCATTATCGTGCTCTTAATTTTTGTAGAATCACGTTTGATTTTGCAGGATGAAGCAAGTAAACCAATCAATATTGGTGGCTTCTCTCCAATGACTGTTCTTTCTAATTCAATGAGGAGCGTTTATCCGAGAAATAGCTTTCTATTAACACGTCAGGTTGATGCTAATACTCTGGATATTGGTGATGATATTACCTTTATCACGGAGTCAGACCGTGTGGTTACACACCGCATCACTGGAATTGAAGAAAATCATCTTCGAACACGTGAGAGAGGCTTTACAACTAAGGGAGTGGATAATCAAAGAGAGGATAGTGATATAGTACATGCTAGCAATATCATTGGTCAGGTAATTTTCTCAAGTTACCCTCTAGGTAGAGCCATTCACTTTATCCGAAATAATCTTATTGTATCTGTCATCGTGATGTTGATTACAATGCTCTTGCTTCATGAGGTTATGAACTTTATCGTTATGTCGATTAAACATAAGCGATTCAAGTCGGGACATAAAAGAAAGCGAACACGTCGTAATGTGACAGAAGGGAAGGATCTGTCTCATGAAGCGGTATAACTTTTTCTCCAAATGGAATATAAAAAAGCGATATATAATTCCCGCTCTGTTACTGGTGGTTCTGAGTTTGAGTACAACAGGGACTTTTACTTGGACATCCTTGAACCAGCGTGTCATTAATGAAACACGGCATGAAGGTGCTCCTGGTGGGCGTCTCCATGATGATTTTGAGGGTTTAGATCATATTAGTCATGGTCGTGGCAGAGTGAATAAGGATATTTTTGTGGAAAACTATTCTTCTAGAAATATCTTAGCTCGACTTCGGCTTAGTGAATATCTCGAGATGGGGCAGGGAGCTGGTGAAGATGTTGCAGCAAATCAAGCAAGTCCGCCCAGTGGAGCAGGGCTAGAGCAAGCAAGTCTAACAGATAGAAACTCGTGGGCTATCGTCAGACCCGATGGATACCTCTCAGATGGAGCGACAGTCTCCACTTTACGTGACTATGTCGGTCTTTATCTTGGTGATGATAATAGCCGTCCTAAAATATTCATGCCTACCTTTAACCGAAACAATCAAAATAGTGAATCTAATACAACAGGACGAGGTCTGGAGCTACTGACTGGTACCTATAATACTAACTTAGGTATCACAATGCCAGGTACGCATGACCAGTGGACATTGGGGCAAACACATACTTCAACCTTACGTACTTGGGACGACACGAGTAATGTAGAAGTTCAGACACCTGAGGTAACACATACAGCGCAAGAGACGGTGGAGTCCGAGCATGGAGGTTATATGACCATGAGTCAGTGGATTGCTATGGGACGTCCGACAGGAAACTTTTGGGTACATGATACGGATGGCTGGCTCTATTGGGCAAACTGGCTTCCTAAGAATGGTGCAACGAGCCTTTTACTGGATGCTTTAGAGATCAAGTTTGACATACAAGACGCGTATTATGCTATGCATGCTGAGTCAGACTTGGCGACTGCAGAAGATGCAGAGAGTTGGACGGGTGTGACAACATCAGCTCAAGATTTACTTCATCGCATTACACACTAGAGTGAATAAATATTTTTACTATAAAAGAATAAAAAACGAAGGGGGTGGTTAATTGAAATAAATTACAGCCGTTCAACGAAAAAACCAACATTTACTTAAGGTAAATCAACAGATAAAAAGGAAATAAAGGAACTATGAAAAAAAGAACAAAAAACCTCATCAAAATCGGCGGACTCGCTTCAGCTTTAGCTCTTATCGGAGGGACTTTCGCTTTTACGAGCTTCGGTCAGCGCGTCCTCAATATAACAGAGGGAAGCAATCGTCCTGAACATGGAGGCCGTGTTCACGACTACTTTGATGATGAGTCAGGAAACAAGGATGTTTTTGCTGAAAACTTTGGGACGGATGAGCTACTCACACGTGTAAAGTTTACCGAACTTTTTACAAATAATGGCGTATCTATTGTTGAGGAGCCAACTATTGATATTAATAATCCAGAGACTTGGCCAACTTGGATTCCGGGACCGGTTGGAACAGGGGGAGCCCAAGCTGATGTTACCCGTATTGGGGCAAATGAGCCAATCAATCAGTATTTTCATTTGAGTCTGGGGCAATCAACTCATGGTGAAGACCGTCCGTGGTTTCTCCCAACTTTTAACTTAGACTCAGTTTCTATGATGACTGCTGCAGCAGGTGCAGGTTTTGATATGGAGTATGAAGGTGTGACACATCCAGGTGACGGGACCGCGGATTTTTGGGGAGAAGGAGACACATCCTTCGCACTTCCAGCAACGGGGGATTCTGCAGAAGAGCATGCAACACGTCAAGTTCTTGATCAAGAGCGTGCACCATTGACATATGATCAATGGTTAAACGCTGGTACACCTGTTGGTAACTTCTGGGTTATCGACCAAGAGACAGGCTGGGCATACTGGGCGGACTTCTTAGCAGGTGGAGCAGCAACGAGTTTTCTTCTAGATAGTAAACTTCCACAAGTTGCTCTAGAAGATATTGAGGGAGACTGGTCTTATCAACTCCATGTTATTGGTCAATTTGCCTCTGAAGGAGATATTACGGATTTCTGGGAAGATGACATTCTCTCAGACATGGATACAGAAAATGGTGAAAGAATTATTGAGGAAATTTTAGATGCAAATACTCCTGCACCGTAATACTTAAGCATTAGGAAATTAGAAATTTATAATTTTAAAAATTGAAAGAAAGGAGGACAGGTGTTGAACAGATTCAAGTACATTTTCAGTAAGTTGAATGTGAGGCATCGTGTCCTCCTTTCTGCTCTTTTATTGACACTTCTAGCCACAGGGATTACAGGAACTTTGGCTTGGAACAGCGGTAGACAAAGTGCACTGAATCAAGGACAGACCAGCACGGAAGCACGCCCTGTTCATTTGCTGAAGTTGGAGAGGGATACAGAAGGAAATCAAACAACAGTACCTGTTCCAGGCGCAGATTTCGTCCTTTACAATGCCCAAGATCCTGAAAACCCTGTGCAGGTACAAAGTACTTTTACAACGGACCAAGAGGGACGGATTACAGTCTCCCTCCCGCCAGGACGTTATTTCTTCCAAGAAATTCGACTGCCTTATGGTTTTGCGCCAGACTTGGATGCGGAAAATCAACCCATTCGTCGTTATGACTTTACAGTAACCAGTAGCACGACGAATGATCATCCGATAGTGACCGCTTATAACCGTCGTTTGTCGGGCGACTTGATAATCGAGAAGACCTTGGTGAATGATGATGGTACAGAGCTATCAGAGGAACAACTCGCTCAGCTTTTTGAGTTTCGGGTAACTTTTTCTGACGGTGGGACTTATGCGTATCAAATCAATGGCGAGGGCGAAAGTCATGAGTTGGCTTCAGGGGAGACCTTGCAACTCCGTCATGGGCAACGTGCGGTCTTTACGAGTATTCCTGTGGGTGTACACTACATCGTTGAAGAGGTAGGGATGGAACACGGTCAAGCCAATGACTCATCGGGAAATATTAGTTTAGACCCATCGATAGTAGACTTTACCAACCGTGACATGACACGCTTAGGTAATCTCATCTTAGAGAAAGAAGTTGTCAATTCAGACGGCTCTGCCGTGACTGATGAGCAAAGAGAGATTGACTTTGAATTTGAAGTACAACTGTCAAATGTACCTGATGGTGCTTCTTTCCGCTTTACAACTAACCGCTATCAAATCGATGATGATCCTGATAATGATGACGATACCCGCGAGGGCACTGTTGCTAATGGTGGTACTTTGACTCTACGTCATGGCGAAATTTTAACCATTCATGACCTCCCTGTCGGCACGTCTTATCAGATTCGGGAAGTGGAAAGGCCTAACTTTGTTTCTGGTATGCGTGATGTAGAGGGGAACATTGTTCAAGATGCGAATAATCGTCATCTTTTCATCAACAGTTATCAAGTCGATGGTGGAGAGCCTGTTTTGACTTTCCTTTCCTTTGAAAAGCAGGTGATTTCAGATGATGAAGCCGCACTTAGAGAATATTTTGACTTTGAAGTCACTTTTGAACCTGATGAAGGGCAAATTTTCCAGTATCGAATCATTGAGAATGGCATTGAAGGAGAGTTACAAGACTTTGTGTCTGGTGATATCATCCGTCTGCGGCATGGTCAGAAAGTACTTTTTGCAGACTTGCCACCGGGCTTGACTTACCGTATTCGTGAAATAGAAATCGACCGTTTCCTTGAAGCGTTAACCACTGTTGGAGGACAAACCGTAAATGGCACTTCGAATGGCGATGAAACGGGAAATAGAAATGGTTCCCATCATACCTTTGTCAACCGAGAAATCCCTAATGGTTCAGCTCAGCTGATTATTGAAAAGCGTGTAGAAGGTGTAGGTTATGATGCGGAACATGAGTTCCTGTTTGACCTCTATATCAACGATGTCAAGCAAGATGAAGTGATTCGCCTGAGAAGTGGTGAGACCTCCCTCCCCATCGTACTTGAACTTGGCGACCGCTGGCGTGTTGTCGAACATGACAGTTATGACAATGGCTTTAGTCAAGAAGGTATCAGTAACGGGACAGGAACCATTGAACTGGAGCATATCGGACGGAATGTCTATGTGCGCCAGACCAACCGTTATGTTCGCGACACGATTAGCTTGTCAGGGACAAAGACTTGGGAAATGCCAGAAGGTGTCCAAACGCCTCGACATATCACGGTTCAGCTGATGCAAGGAGACATTGCGGTTCGTCAAGTCAATGTTGAAGGACCAAACTGGACCTACACTTTTGATAACTTACCAAAGTTTGATAACGAAGGCAATGAAATCCACTATACTATCCGAGAAATCCCTGTCACAGGTTGGCGTGCAGAGACGAATCCAGAGAATATCAACTTGCATAATATATGGGTAGATCCAGTGACAGCTAGCCTCGAGATTGAGAAACTGATTACTGGAGATGCGGCACCGAATGCCGAGCAATTTGAGTTTGTTATGAATCCTGGCGGTCATGTTGTGAATATCACGAACAGTGGGCAAGCACGCTTCCCTGAAATCTCCTTTGATCGACCAGGAACCTTCGAGTTTACTGTTCATGAAACACGGGGAAGTACCTTAGGTTGGGATTATGATAATGCTGAGTACAGGTGGTTTGTTAAAATTGAGCAAGACACAGATGGTCTGCTTTCCCTAACCGAGCAATGGCTGACTAAAAATGGAGAACGCATTGACGGTTTACAAGCAGTTTTTACCAACCGTTTTGATGACTCTGTTTTACTTGAAGAAACACTGGATATTCCTGTGAAGAAAGTCTGGGACCATAAAGAGTTGACGGCAGATTTACAGCCGGATGGTATTGTCGTACAGCTGATGGCTGATAATAAGGAAGTAAGTCGTCGACAGCTTACAGCAGATATGGAGTGGCAAACGCTGTTCCAAAAAATGCCACGTTATGACTCCGGAGGAAGAGAAATCAAGTATCAAGTCAAAGAGAGTGAAGTCAATGGCTATAGCGCAAAAATAAGCGGCAATGCACAAAAAGGCTTCACGATTCACAATACTTATGTTGGAATGGAAGAGCCACCGAGCCAAGCCCCTGATAAACCAAGTACTACGGGACGTTTGCCGGATGTTGGAGATGGTTTAACGCTCACAGCCATTATTTTAGGGCTAGTGTGTATCCGCATCGCTTACTTGCTCTATAGAGAAACTAAAAGTAAGAAAGGCTGAGGACTGACCCTTAAAAAGTCTTAAAATGGATGAAGCGCGAAGCTCATCCGTTTTTTTACAACTACTTTTATTAAATAGAGTATAAGAAGGAGAGAATATCCATCTGAAATATGGTAGAATAGCACTATGACAAATAATACATTTAAATCAGGTTTTGTAGCGATTTTAGGCCGACCAAATGTTGGAAAATCAACATTTCTAAATCATGTGATGGGCCAAAAGATAGCGATCATGAGCGACAAGCCCCAAACAACCCGCAATAAAATTCAAGGAATTTATACGACTGATAAGGAACAGATTATCTTCATCGATACGCCGGGTATTCATAAACCGCATAATGCTTTAGGCGATTTTATGGTACAATCTGCCTACTCCACGCTTCGCGAGTGTGACATGGTCCTTTTCATGGTTGCTGCTGATGAACCCCGCTCCACTGGGGAAAACATGATTATTGAACGTTTGAAAACTGCAGATGTCCCTGTTATCTTGGTCGTTAACAAGATTGATAAAGTTCATCCAGATGCACTTTTTGAAACTGTCTCAGACTATACTTCACAGATGGATTTTGCGGAAGTTGTGCCAATTTCAGCACTACAAGGTAATAACACAGAACGTTTGCTCGAAACATTGAGCAGCAAGCTTGAAGAAGGCCCGCAGTACTTCCCAGAAGATATGGTGACAGACCATCCAGAGCGCTTTTTAGTTAGTGAAATGATTCGTGAAAAAATCTTACTTTTGACACGCGAAGAAGTGCCGCATAGTATTGCAGTAACAACAGATTCGATGAAACGTGACGAAGATACAGGTAAAATTCATATCATGGCAACTATCATTGTTGAACGCAAGAGCCAAAAAGGCATAATTCTTGGTAAAGGTGGTGACATGATTCGTAAGATTGGAAAATTGGCCCGTCGTGATATTGAACTAATGCTGGGAGATAAAGTTTATCTTGAAACATGGGTCAAAATTAAAAATGACTGGCGTGACCGAAAAATGGATCTCTCGGACTTTGGCTATAAAAAAGAAGATTATATGTAAAATCAAGCTCTGAGGAGCTTTTTTTTATGAGAAATATTTGGACTCTTTATCGGGTCTATTCTTGTTTTCTTCTGTAATATAAGCCATGTCTTGAGACTTCATAAAAGGAATATAGATGAGGATACAAAGAGCAAGCTGTAGGAGTTGAGCGATGAGGCCTTGCCAACCATTTGTGATTAAACCACCGAAAATAATGGGAAAGCCAGAAGGCAGATTAACACCGTTTTGATAAGGAAGAAAGCCAATGATGGTCAACAGCCACGCAGAGAGGACAGAAACTGCTGGAGTCAGCATGAGAGGGATAAGCATACGCACATTCATGATTTGTGGAAGCCCAAATTTTACTGGTTCAGATATCCCAAATAATGAAGGTATGACAGCCAGTTTTCCAACAGATCGGAGTTGTTGCGATTTACACTTGAAAATTGCGAGTAAGGCGACCGCAAAGCTTCTAGCCCCACGATTATTAAGGATAAAACCAGTTGTGAATAAGTAAGGGAGAGTTTGGCCTGCGCCATAAGCTTCAAGGTTAGCCATCTGAGGTTGCTGGTAAATCATCATCAAGACAGGGTATACAGCCAGAACTCCATGAATACCGAAAAACCAAATTAATTCAATAAAAGCAACAATAAACATAGCTGCAAAAATATTTGAACCCAGAGAGAGGAGAGGTTTTTGCAAAAGTGTGTTGATGAGTGTAATCATATTTCCTTGAGAAGTAAGTGAGACAAGGGAAAATATAATACCTATAAATAAAGCTACTAAAACGCCGGGGATAATAGATTCAAAAGTTTTTTGAACGACTAGAGGGACGGATTCAGGCATTTTTATGGTTAACTTTTTCTCGATGAAGAAGATGTAGAGGCGTGTGCCAAGGAGTCCACCAATCATTGCAACAAATATCCCAGCAGAGCCCAAATCAATAATATTTAAAAACTGCGTCTTGCCTTCAATGGATAAATTTGTCAAGAGAAAGAAAGACATCAAGCCTACGATAGTAGCATTGAGAGGCTCATGTTTGAGATTTATTGCGAGTTTATAAGAAGTCAAGACAGCAACGTAGATTGCCACAATGCTAATTGTCATAGCATTGATTTGTTCAAATAATTTAGTTAAACCGGTATTTTGGAAGAAGAGTTTGAGGCCCCAAAAGTCAATTGCATTAAGTAAAGAAGTGACAGAGCTAATCATCATGATAGGCATCATACCCATCATCGCCTCAGAAATAGTCCGCATATATAAATTATGAGATATTTTCCCTGTGCTTAGAGCAAGAATCTGTTTGATCTTATCAAATTTTTGCTGCTTCATTTTTTTTACAATATTACTCATACTTAAAATTCCTCCTTTTTTTCTAAATATCTTTCTTTAAGATACTGAATTTGTTCTTCTGTAATTGAGAGATTTTCTTTTACATAGTTTTCAATAGTCTGATAATGCTCCTCAATATAACTTAATGCTGTGCCAAGAAAACGTGTGTCTGCCATTTTGAAGTAACGTATCGCTTTAACAAGTGAAGGGTTTTCAGTCTCTTCCTTAAGCTCTTCAAGGGTTTGTTGGTTTCTTTCTTTTTTATAGAGATTTGTCAAGAGGTAGTCTCGAATAATATCTTTTTTCTCTACACCAAGCAATCCCTGCAAAAGGGCTACACCATAACCTGTACGGTCTTTCCCACCACGACAGTGCTGAACGATGATACCACTATCAGGTGTTGCATAAATTTCTAGCATCTTTTTATAAACTTTTTTGCAGTGAGAATCCGTTACAAAAGTATGGTTTTGTTCAATCATTAAAAACTCAGCCAACTCAGGTGTTAATTTACTTTGATTTGCCATGTCGATGTCACCATATTCTGCAGAAGCTAAGGCTGCTATATCAGCAACGGGAGTGAGGGAAAAAGTTTTTTTCTGACCAAAGTTTTTATTTTCATTCTCTAGACGCTCTGCTTCATTACGATAGTCGATGACTGTCTTTATATTTAAGTTTTTTAGCACTTGTTTATCTTTTTGTGTTAAGTGGCTGAGTTCATCAGAACGATATAAAAGTCCTCTTTTTAGTTTTCTCCCATCTATGGTTTGGTAACCTCCAAAGTCCCGAAAATTATAAAGCTGCTCAAAGTGAAAATCTTTCATTTTTCCCCCTTTCTTTTAATATCCAGTATAAAAAAAATTGGGCACATAGTATATAGGATATGCTAAGGTTGAGAGTTTTTCCCAAATTTAGGGGATTTTTCTTAAATATTTTATGGGCGATTTTGGCTTAGAATATGAGATGGCAGTAAAGTAACACTAAGCTAGGAGGTTACGGTCTTTGTAGGACAATTTATTAGCCTTAAAAAACAAAATATTGTACATAGAATTTTCCTAATAGAGAGAGCGTAGAACGAGAACGTGGAAAATTTTGTTAAGCTAGAAGAAAATGTGAAGCAATAAAAGTAGAAAACCCAGTAATATTTGGATGAGGAGGATGATGATATTGACAACTCTAGAAGAAGTTATAGGACCATATTTGAATCAGCTATCTGATAACGAAAAACAAACTTACCAAGCTTTACTTGAACATCGACGGGATATTCCTAACCTTAGTTTAACTCAAATGGCAGAACGCATTTACACTTCTAAGTCGACCCTTTTACGCTTTATTCAGAAACTGGGATTTAAAGGTGTAGCAGATTTTAAGTATTCTCTAGATTGGGCTTTACCATATAAGGAAATATCACAAATTGAACTTGACTTGAGACAGGCTACACAAAGTTTAGATGCAGCGCTAACGAGAAGTTTATTGACAAAATTTAAAGCTTTGGTGCACAGCTCGTCATCTATTTATCTTTGTGCTACTTCGGAGAGTCAGTATATTTTAATGGAACTTTTCTCGTACTTGCTCCTAAAAAAGGGATTTCCTACCTCTAGGATTCGGATTACCTTAGCCTCTGAACTTACTACAATGATTTTTGAACGTCTTTCTAGACAATCACTCGTGATTTTTTTCTCAGCAAATGCTAAATCTACAGTAGTTCGTAGTGCCATATTGAATTTAAATAAAAGAGAAATTTCCACAATATTAATTACCCAATATTCGAACGACGCTTTAGAAAAAGAGGTCAAACTCCTTCTGGCAATGAACTTTCCCTCGCACCTTCCCTCGCTTTCTCGTTATAGGTTAGGTTTGAGTAGTTTATTCATTAATTATCTTGTTGAAAAAGCGTTATAGCAAGCTGCTATCATAGCCAAATAAACTAGTTGTATATCGAAAAATCCAATATAATCTGTTGATTTTAACAATGAAATAGGCTATAATATTGATAGGTTCAATATTTGGTGTGTAAAAAAAAGCACAAGACAACTTGTTAGGTGCTCCCCACTAATCAGCCCCAATAATAGGATAGGATACTAAAGCAGATGCCTGAATTACCAGAAGTTGAAAATGTTCGCCAAAGCTTGGAAAAGCTGGTGAGAAATAAAAAAATATTGGAGATTGAAAGTTCTTATCCACGAATGATTTTAACAGGATTCGAGGAGTTAAAAAAAGAACTTGAAGGTCAAGTAATTAGAGATATTCAGCGTCGTGGCAAGTATTTGCTTTTTGATTTTGGTGAGTGGACATTGATTTCACATCTCCGCATGGAAGGGAAGTATCGTGTGGAACCGCTGGTCTTTGACAAGCAAAAGCACGATCATATTTTTGTGAGATTTTCAGATGCGATCCTTGTTTATGCTGATGTCCGTAAGTTTGGGACTTGGGAATTAGTGCAAAGTCAAGATGTCGAACGTTATTTTCTTTCGAAAAAGATTGGTCCAGAACCGAGCGTTGAAACTTTTGATGAAGAGATTTTTGCTGAAAAACTGAGAAAATCGAAAAAAAAGATAAAGCCTTATCTTTTGGACCAAACCTTGGTTGCAGGCTTAGGAAATATTTATGTTGATGAAGTACTTTGGCGTTCACAAGTGCACCCTGAAATGTTGGCTTCAGACTTGAGCGAAGCACAAATTCATCGTGTTCATGATTATACGATTGAGGTCCTTCAAACGGCAGTTGAACGCGGAGGTTCAAGTATTCGGACTTATAAAAATGCAATGGGTAAAGAAGGAAGTATGCAAGAGTTGCTCATGGTTTATGGCAAACAAGGACAGCTTTGTCCGCATTGCCAGCAAGTGGCGATTGAAAAAATAAAAGTTGCAGGACGTGGTTCACATTTTTGTCCACTTTGTCAAAAAATAGAGTGAAAACTTAATTTTTTTACGTACTAAAATATGCGGTGCAATCAGTTTCAAACAAAATTAAAAATGCTATAATATAAAGAGCAAGAGATTAACGGAGAAAATAATGGCTACAAAGAAAAAGAAAAAATTAGAAGATATCACAAAAAAATATGGTGCAGAACGTGAAAAAGCATTAAAAGATGCACTTGACCTCATCGAAAAAGATTTTGGTAAAGGTTCTTTGATGCGTTTAGGGGAAGCTGCGAGTCAAAAAGTTCAAGTGACAAGTTCAGGTAGTTTGGCCTTGGATATTGCGCTTGGTGCAGGAGGTTACCCTAAAGGTCGTATCATCGAAATTTATGGTCCGGAAAGTTCTGGTAAGACAACAGTTGCGCTGCATGCGGTTGCTCAAGTGCAAGCCGAAGGTGGTATTGCTGCCTTTATCGATGCAGAGCATGCTTTGGACCCCGTCTATGCAGCAGCGATCGGCGTAGATATTGACCAGCTTCTTTTGTCACAACCAGACTATGGGGAACAAGGTTTACAAATTGCTGAGAAATTGATTGAGTCTGGTGCAGTGGACCTTGTTGTTGTCGACTCTGTTGCTGCTTTGACACCACGTGCCGAAATTGACGGTGAAATCGGAGATTCGACAGTTGGTTTGCAAGCACGTATGATGAGTCAAGCCATGCGTAAGCTTGCTGCAGGCATCAACAAAACAAAAACAACAGCGATCTTTATCAACCAATTGCGCGAAAAAGTCGGTGTTATGTTTGGTAGCCCAGAAACAACGCCTGGTGGTCGTGCTTTGAAATTCTATGCTTCTGTACGTTTAGA
>CAACWI010000323.1_pt1 | contig 12260 bp, 11 predicted proteins | sample 2275591 | NCBI WGS metagenome assembly CAACWI01 (sample SAMEA5312452, study PRJEB27640) | indoor metagenome | biome: indoor environment; feature: uncontrolled; material: polymer tiles stone | place: Germany | collected 2014-07-07
CCAAGTAGTTGTTTACTCTCGCATATTCAATCAAATTATTTATTAACTGCCTGCCTACTCCTCGTTTATGGTATATAGGCTTTACTCCCATTGCATCAATTTCTAGAAAATCATTTGATTCAATAATAGAAAGAAAACCTATTATTTCATCATTATCGTATGCAATAAGACAAGGTACAATACAAGCAGATTCAATGTAGGCTTGAGTAGATTGTTCGATTCCAAACCATTCAGGTAAGGTTCTTAAAACTTCACTTGAAGCTGTTTATTTATTTTATAATTCTTAGAACATATAATAGATACCATAACCATACCTTTCGAATCATTATTAATTTATTTTACCAAATTAAATAAGAAAGATGAACATTTTACTAGGGTCAGAAATATTCCATTTCAAAAATTAAGATCACTGAGAAACATTTCTATGTATTTAGACTGCTGATTTATTTTTTGTATTAGCTATAATTATTAAGTTTAAAAAGTCATAAATTATTAACTTAGAAATTTTTATTTAATAAACTCGTAAGTTTGACTATTAAAATTAAAGCTGAACTATTTTGTTTGCATAGTATTTAAAAAATTGTTAATTTCTTTACTTTTCTCAGTGGTATAATTATTTAAAATATCATGTTTTAAATTAATGGGAATTTTTTAGACGAGGCTGAAAAATTAAGCCTGGAATCCCTTGGATTTCTAAAACATTCATTCACCACAAATGAAAAGTACAAAAAATGAAGACAAAGTACTTTGTCTTCATTTTTAATAATAATAATTATTTCTTAGTATCATCATCCATTGATAGAACGCTTAGGAAGGCTTCCTGAGGTACTTCAACTGAACCGATGGCTTTCATGCGTTTTTTACCAGCTTTTTGCTTTTCTAAGAGTTTGCGTTTACGAGAAACGTCACCACCATAACATTTGGCCAGGACGTTTTTACGTAAGGCTTTGATGTCGGAGCGGGCCACGATTTTTTGGCCGATGGCTGCTTGGATTGGCACTTCAAATTGTTGGCGTGGAATGATTTTCTTTAATTTTTCAACAATGAGTTTTCCACGTTCATAAGCAAATTCGCGATGGACAATAAAGCTGAGGGCATCGACTTTTTCAGCGTTGAGGAGAATATCCATTTTCACTAATTGTGATTTGCGGTATTCGGAAATCTCATAATCAAAGCTGGCGTAGCCGCGAGTTGATGATTTGAGCTTGTCAAAGAAGTCAAAGACAATTTCTGCCAGAGGAATCTGATAGATAACATTGACGCGGTTGTCGTCGATATAATCCATGGTCACGAAATCGCCGCGCTTCCTTTGGGCTAATTCCATCACCGCCCCGACGAACTCCTGAGGCACCATGATTTGAGCTTTGACGTAAGGTTCTTCAATAAACTCAACCTTAGTTGGATCTGGGAACTCAGACGGATTTGAGACGCGTACCAAATCACCATCAGTGGTGTTGATTTGGTAGACTACCGACGGCGCTGTCATGATCAAATCGATGTTGAACTCACGCTCCAAACGCTCTTGGATAACGTCCATATGCAAGAGACCCAGGAATCCACAGCGGAAACCAAAGCCCAAGGCTTGAGAGGTTTCTGGCTCGAACTGCAAGCTGGCATCATTCAGCTGCAACTTCTCCAAAGCTTCCCGCAAGTCGTTGTACTTGTTAGACTCAATCGGGTAAAGGCCGGCAAAGACCATTGGGTTCATTTGTTTATAGCCGTGCAGGGCTTCAGCAGCGGGATTGGTTGCAAGCGTGATAGTATCACCCACGCGCGTATCAGCCACCGTCTTAATAGATGCGGCAATGTAACCTACGTCTCCGGTTGCTAAGAATTCACGACCCACTGTTTTCGGTGTAAAAATACCAACTTCGGTAACATCAAAGGTTTTACCATTTGACATCATCTGAATCTTATCACCAGGTTTTACAATACCATTGATTATCCGAACCTGTAAAATAACACCACGGTAGGCATCGTAAGCTGAGTCAAAAATCAGGGCTTGCAATGGGGCATCGACATCACCAGATGGTGCTGGAACCTTTTCAACAATCTGTTCCAAGATTTCTTCAATCCCAATACCAGCTTTAGCGGAAGCTAAAACAGCTTCAGAGGCATCAAGACCAATCACATCTTCAACTTCCTGACGAACTCGTTCAGGATCAGCCGCAGGCAAGTCGATTTTATTAATAACTGGCAAGATTTCCAAGTCATTATCTAAGGCCAAATAGACATTAGCTAAGGTTTGTGCTTCAATCCCCTGAGCTGCATCAACAACCAAAACCGCTCCTTCACAGGCAGCCAATGACCGGGAAACTTCATAGGTAAAGTCCACGTGTCCTGGAGTGTCAATTAAATGCAGGATGTAAGTTTCGCCATCTTTTGCCGTATAATTCAGTTCAATGGCATTAAGTTTAATGGTAATACCACGCTCTCTTTCCAAATCCATGGAATCTAAAAGTTGAGCCTGCATTTCACGGGAAGAAACCGTTTCTGTTTTTTCTAAAATTCTATCAGCAAGTGTCGATTTGCCATGGTCAATATGGGCAATAATCGAAAAATTTCTAATCTTTTCTTGGCGCTGTTTCAATTCTTGACTGTTCATTAATTATTCATTCCTATACACATTTTTCGTTACCCTTAATTATAACAAAAGACAAGGTAAAGCGCTATAAGAATTAGTTGGATAATCATTTACCAGTTAAATATTCTGACAATCCCTATTTTTTTAATCAAATAATGAAGGAATTGTGCAAAAGTTGTAACCCAACTGTTACATAGAACTGTGCTAATTTTTTCACATTCTGTTATAATAGGAAGTATGAAAAAACTTAACCTCGTTGGAGAGAGGTTTGGTAGACTGACAGTCATCAAAAGAACAGAAAAAAGAGCTGGAAACAATGAGGTGGTCTACATCTGCCGCTGTGATTGTGGGAATTTCACAGAAGCTTACACCTCTTTACTCAGACGAAAAAAAACCAGGTCTTGTGGCTGTCTACATCGAGACACACGAATGACTGATTTGCGTGCCTTAAATGCCAAGAAAACAGTTGTCGATGGCGTCGTTATTGACATGTTTGAAAATCGAAAGAACAAAAATAATACCACTGGTTATAAAGGTGTCTACAAGCATCACAAAGGTTATATTGGTCGTATCTGTGTCAAAGGTCAGCATCACAGTGGTCCGCTACGGGCAACCAAAGATGAAGCTTATCAAGATCGTTTAAACTTGGAAGATAAATACCTTCCTAAAATAGATACAAAAACAGAATAGTCGCTCAGTTTTCAAATTTTGAAAATGTCAGAGCAGACTATTTTTTTATTTTTGATCTAATTCATGATTACCAAACCATAAATCAATTTCTCTAAGCGCTGCTTCAGGAGAATCAGAACCGTGGACCACGTTTTCCATACCCCCAGTATCCCCGGGTGCTTGCGCAAAATCACCACGAATTGTACCTGGTAAAGCATCCTTTGGATTAGTAACGCCCATCATAGTTCTCCAAGAAGAGACAACACGATTCCCAGAAATAATTCCAATTAAAATTGGACCCTTTGTCATATAAGCTTCCAACTCTGGATAGAAAGGCTTTTCAACCAAAGCACTATAATGCTGTTTTAGTAATTCTGGACTCGCTTGACAGAGTTCCAATTTCTCCAAGTTGAAACCACGACGTTCAATCCTGTACAAAACCTGACCAATCAAACCACGTTCAATACCATCAGGTTTAATCATAAAAAATGTTTTTTCCATTAGAGTCCCCTAATCTATCTGTTTATATTATAATTCATTCTAACATGCTAAAACAAAAAAATGCAAGCGCTATCAGTGAACTTACATTCTTTTTTTTAGTTTTACAGAAATTAGATAGAATAGCCCAAATACAAACTCATAAATCCCCAAAAATCCCACAAAACAATGCATGAAAAAGTCTTCAGGTAGAATCCAGATAATTGGATCAGTACTAGGGTTAAAGGACCAATTACTTTTCCCTGGAAAGAGAACTTGGTGGAAAAGGGTAAAGAAGTTATCAAAGCCAATCATCAGTGCGAGAAGAGCAATCAGTAATGGTAATAGAAAAGCCATTCTGAAAAAATTCTGATAAAAGATGATACTTTTATTCTTCAGTGAACTGATTAGAAAACGGATTGCAGGAAAGGCTAATATCAGAACGACTAATTGACTAAAATGAAAAAGCATTTTGACATCCTTGAAGTGAGCTAGTCCTTCTTTGGATGTTCTGAAACTGGCAAAAACAAGTTTATGAGTCAGAGGATTAGTTAGATAATCCATTAACCCATTAAAGTTATAGATAATTGAATGTTTAGACATAAAAATTGCTTTACTGATATTCAATACGTCTACTTCCGTTGGAAAAAAGACCCAAGCTAAATAGATGGTAACAAGCACAGAAAGGCCTAATAACCAAAACCAAAGAATTCCTAATTGTAGTTTTTCTCTCATTCCAAATCCCATTCCTCTAGGCTAGCAATGACATGGCTTGGTTGAATTGGCAAAGTTGGCACTTCTTCTGCTGCTGTAAAGCCAGTAGTTACTAAGAGACTTGCAATATCATTTTGAATACCAGCCATAATATCTGTCAAATAATTGTCGCCAACCATCAAAGCATCTTTTCTGTCGATGTTGAGGATTTCTAAAGCCTTGTTCATGATAATCGCATTAGGCTTGCCAATGAAGACTGGTTGGATTCGTGTCGCCGCTTCAATCAAGGCCACCAATGAGCCGGCCCCCGGCATCAAGCCACGTTCCGTAGGAATGTTAAGGTCAGGGTTGGTTCCAATGAAGAGAGCGCCCTTTTGAACTGCCAGCGTTGCCGTTGCTAATTTGTCATAAGTAACTTTGCTATCTAAACCAACAACCACGTAGGCTGGATTTTCTACATCTTCAGTATAGGCAGCTTGGGCAATTGCCGTCTTTAAGCCAGTCTCACCGATGACATAAGCTGTTTTCCCACGCGCCATATCATTCATGTAATCAACAGTTGCCATAGTTGCCGTGTAAATCGTTTCAAGAGGTGTCACGATATTAAACTGATTAGCCAACATCTCCTGAACCATCTCAGGCGTCCTAGTCGTATTATTGGTTACCAGCAAATAAGGAATGCCTTTATCCTGTAGGCGTTCAATAAATCTCTCACCAGCCGGAATTCGGTCCTTTCCCTTATAAAGTGTTCCATCTAAATCAATCAAATAGCCTTTATAAGTCAAATCTTGCTCCTTTTCTTAGTCTTCTATTTCTTTCCATTGGATAATGGCTTGCGCATGCAGATTGCCATCTGCTGTAATATCATGAGTCGTTGTCAGTTGGTCTTGTTCATATCTGGAAACAATAGTTCCATCAGGGGACACTTCCTTGATATATCTTAATTGAATTGCTACAGGGCGGTGCTTAGATAGGAAATCATAAGACATGACATCATAGATCCAATCAAGGTATTTCCCATTGTTAACATGGCCATTCATGTCCAAGTCATAATAACGAACATTGTAGATTTTTTCTTTCGGATTTTCTAAAGTCTTGATTTTTGGTGTGCGACGTAATTTTTTAACGAAATCACTTTCGAAAGGCTGAACCAAATCAGTTGGAATTTGGGCCACTTTACGAGTATCTGGGTCCATCAAGGCAAAGTGAGTAATAATTTCCGCCATTTGCTGATGGTCTTGGTCAAAAATTGTAAAACGACGGTAACAGAACAGTTTGTTATATGCAAAGGGCTCTGTCTCAATGGTAATTGTATCACCAAAACGTGGTAAACGGTCCAGTGTCAATTCATGGTCAGTAATAATCCAAATTAAATGGTAGTCATCCAATACTTTTTGGTCGCTCATTTGGAGCAACTCAGTTTGACGACCTGATAAACCAAGGCAATATGAAATCAAGTGAGGCAATTTGACATCTAATTTCACATCACACATATCAAAACCTAATTTTAATTCTTCTTTATAAATGAGTCCCATTTTTTCCCCTATTCTAAAATAAACTCTTCAGCAACTGAATCTCCCAGGAAAAGACCTTTCTTAGTCATTCTAACCTGATCTTGGTCTTCTTGTAATAGTCCTCGTTTAACTAATTTATCAACAATTTGACCATACCTACTATCAAATGAAATGCCAAATTTTCCTTGAAATCGACTTTTTGAAACCCCTGTTTTTTTTCTCAGACCAAGAAAGAGTTCTTCTTCCATCTTTTCATTAGCCGTGAGAACCTCATTGGTTAGTCTTGCATCGCCAGCTTCCACTGCAGATAAGTAGTGTTGGATGGGCACCCGATTGCGGTAACGCACACCATCCAAATAACCCGAAGCTCCAGCTCCACAGCCGTAATACTCATCATTGTTCCAATACATTAGATTATGCTGGCTATAAAATCCTGGTTTTGAAAAGTTAGAAATTTCATAGTGCTCAAAGCCATTGGCTTCCATTTCATTAATAATGTAGGTAAACATTTCAGCTTCTAAGTCTTCCGTAGGTAAGTTTAACTTACCACGGCGCATCTTGTTCATAAAAATAGTATGGTGTTCTAAAATTAAACTATAAAGGCTAAGGTGAGGAATATCCAAGGCCAAGGCCTTAGCCACATTTTCTTTGACTTGGTCTAATGTTTGACCGGGAAGTGCATAAATTAAATCAATTGAAATATTATGAAATCCAGCCTCTTTTAGACTGTCGATCGTACTATATATTTGTGCCTCATTATGGCTACGCCCAATTTGTTTCAAGTGTTTATCATTAAAGGTTTGAACGCCGAGTGAAACACGATTAACGGCTGATTTTTTCATAACCTCAATTTTATCCGGAGTTAAGTCCCCTGGATTGGCTTCAATAGTAAATTCTTCCAAATAAGGCAAATCTAAGTCTTTGACCAATTCGGTCAGGAGATAATCTAATTGTTGGGCTGTAATAGAAGTTGGAGTCCCACCACCTATATATATAGTCCGTAATTTCTTTATTCCAAAAGAGCGAAACTCAGCAATAAGAGCCCGTAGATAATCATCTACAGGCTGATTTTTGATAAAGACTTTTGAGAAGTCACAATAATAACAGATTTGTGTACAAAAAGGGATGTGCACGTAAGCAGATTCGGGTTTTATTAACATAACCTTATTATACCATTTTTGATTTTTTAAACATAGCTGAGTGGTTTTTAAGATGTGATATTCAGTTTCTTTTCCATTCGGATAAAATCGAAATCAGCTCCATTAGTTGTCTGTTTAAAAGTTTCAATCTTTTTATAACCGCTATTTGTATATAAGCTTATGGCACGACTATTAAAGGCAGCGACATTAAGAACAAGGGTGTCGCATGAATAATTAGCTTTAGTATAATCTTCAATCGTCCTAAGGAAGTCTTTTCCATGGGATTGACCTGTCCATTTTGGTGCCATACCAAGTCCAATTTCCAGCTCCTTATCATTAATTTCAAATGAGGCAAAGCCGAACAAAATACCATTTCGAATGACCTGAAAGTAGCTGTTTTGACGGAGCTTGGGGTCAATCATCTCTGCATAATCTTCGGGGTCCGCAGCTAGGTTGTAAAAGTCATAAGGTGCTGGGTAAAGCCAGTCCTTGGCAATGATTTCCGCACTTTCTTGGGTCATAGGCATGATGTAGAACCAGGGCTTCTTTTGCCAAAGCAGAAAAAGTTTAGACATATATTTAAGACGACGCTTCTGAACCGAACAATTGTCCGACTGGTAAATATAGTTAAGATAACCTTTTTGGTATTCAGGAATAATATCCTTAAAGTAAGCAGAAGCCTGGGGATCCAAGCGCTTAAGGACTTCTTGGGTTTTATCTTTCATACTGGTCTCCTTTATAATAGATTGAACTTTTAAGAGTCAAAATTAAAAGTTTAAAAAATAAAATCTGGCTAGATCAAAAGATTGATTTATGATTCTAATATGATGTCACTTATTCTTTTGACTTAGGGTCTTAATAATAGTTGAAGCTAGAACAGACTTGTCCTAGCTTCACTATTTTTTTAATTTATTCTTGTCTTTTAATATCTACATCAAGTTGCTTAAGTAAAGAAAGTACAAGTGAATTTTGGTGGTTTTAGTCAATTCCAATTTCTGCACGGACAACATCAGCAATTGTATCAACATAGTAGTCAACTTCTGCGTCAGTTGGTGCTTCAGCCATAACACGTAAGAGTGGTTCAGTACCACTTGGTCTTACTAGGATACGCCCATTGCCTTCCATTTTAGCTTCCATTTTTGTAATAATTTCAGAGATTGCTGGTACTTCCATGGCTTTATCCTTCATGCTATTTTCAACACGAATGTTAACGAGTTTTTGTGGATAAATTGTGACTTGAGCAGCTAGCTCTGATAATTTTTTACCAGTTTCTTTCATAACTTTTGTCAACTGAATAGCTGTTAATTGGCCATCTCCTGTTGTATTATAATCCATAATAATAACATGACCAGATTGTTCCCCACCTAAATTATAGTTGGATTTACGCATTTCTTCAACAACATAACGGTCACCAACTGCAGTTACAGCTTTGTTAATACCATGTTCATCTAAAGCCTTATGGAAACCTAAATTTGACATAACCGTCGTAACAATTGTATTTTGGGCAAGTTGACCATTTTCTGAAAGGTATTTCCCAATGATAAACATTACTTTGTCACCATCAACAATCTCACCATTCTCGTCGACAGCAATCAACCGGTCACTATCACCATCAAATGCTAACCCAATTTCTGATTGGGTTTCTTTTACTAGTTCTTGTAATTTTTCTGGGTGTGTCGAACCAATTCCATCATTGATATTTAAACCATCAGGTTTTTCACCAATAACAGAAATATCAGCATGTAAGTCGACGAATATATCACGGGCAGTAGCTGATGCAGCACCATTTGCAGTATCAAGAGCAACTTTCATGCCTTCTAAATCTAAGCCAGTTGAAACTAGGAATTTTTCATACTTACGTAAACCTTCTGGATATTCTACCAAAGTCCCAAGTCCATCAGCACTTGGTCGTGGAAGTGTATCTTCTTCAGCATCAAGTAAGTCTTCAATTTCCAATTCTTGATCATCAGCTAATTTAAAACCATCTGATCCAAAGAATTTAATACCATTATCTAAAGCAGGATTGTGACTTGCTGAAATCATAACACCAGCACTTGCTTTCTCAGTTCTAACTAAGTAAGAAACACCGGGAGTTGCAAGAACTCCTAATTTATAAACTTCAATTCCGACTGACAATAAACCAGCAATCAATGCTGATTCAAGCATCTCACCAGAGATACGAGTGTCACGTGCAACAAAGACTTTTGGTCTTTCTGTTTCATGTTGACTTAAGACATAGCCACCAAAACGACCAAGTTTAAATGCTAATTCAGGAGTTAACTCAACGTTAGCTTCTCCACGGACACCATCTGTACCAAAATATTTACCCATATTTATTTAAGCGACGAACGCTTTTTCCTCCAAATTCTTCTGTTTAAGTTTTTTTACTTCTTTTTGACTGTTAATTGAACATTCAATGATGACGGTTCAATTGTGACAGACTCTTCTGATAAAGTAACTGTTTTGCTTGTTGACTTTGTCACATCAGTAATATCAACTTTGGCAGTAACTTCATTTATAGTATCTAGAACCTCTCTAGGTCCAGAGATAACAACAGTTTGTCTAGACAAGCGTGGTTGTATTTCACTAACTCGATCACTCATTTGACCAGTCATTAGGACAGATACTGGAACTGTCTTACTAATTTTTTTAATTTTAACTTCTAAGTCTGTTTTAGCAGGATTAATAGAACTTGCTAAAATTGTGCCATCTGCAGAGACTGCTTGTAAGGTAACCGTATCATTATAATCCGAGGATAACTTAACATTGTCCGGTAATTTAGCAACCACATGATCAATTAAATCAATTTTAGATTCATCACTTGTAACTTCAACTCGTTTATCAGATGAAGTAATGCTTGCAATCTCATACCCAGAAACAATTTGTTTTGGATCTACACCACCTGTAACTGGGAAAGATTTTGTTTTCTTTCGTCCAATTGTGACTGTTAAACGATCCGGAGTCACTTTTGCTGTTAAACCAATTGGTAAATTAGAGACTTTCAAAGGCACCGATACCTTACCTGGTTTTGAATTGGTTAAATCAGCGACAATTTTAAAATGTCGTGTATCACCGTTAACTTCTGAATCCAGTTTTACCCTATTCGTTGATGAAAGGTAGACTTGAGAACCGTATGAATAATCACTGATAAAGTATTTATCACTATTATATTTCATATCAATTGGCACATCAGTTATACTTTGTGTAAAAGTCTCAACTGGATTATTTTTTTGTGAAGAAGCATTGTTGGAATTACTTACAGCAGATAAGAACAAGAGAATAGCAAAAAATACAGAAACAAGTCCAAGCCAAAGGCGACTATTATAAAACTTTTTCACGTCTATTTGCCTCCCAATATATTTTTATACCAAGGTGAATCATTTTTTGCATCTGTAATGAGAAACGATTTGAGTGTAGACTCAAATTCATCCATTGACAAATCATGCAAAAATTGACTTTTATGCGTAATTGAAATTCCACCCGTTTCTTCAGAAACAACAATGGTTATAGCATCTGAAGCTTCAGATAAACCAATTGCTGCTCTATGACGTGTACCAAATTCTTTTGAAATGGACATAGATTCTGATAATGGTAAATAAGAACAAGCAGATTTAACCTTATTATCAGCAATGATAACAGCACCGTCATGTAATGGTGTGTTTGGAATAAAAATATTTATCAATAACTGATTGGAAATTTCCGCGTTCAAAGGTATCCCAGTACTAATGAATTCTTGTAGTGTTTGTGTTTCTTGTATTGCAATAAGTGCACCAATTCGCCTTGGGCTCATATAGGAAACTGATTTTACAATAGCATCTACAAGAAGTTCTTCACTGGTTTTCGTTTCTTTTTGGAGGAATACTTGTGTACTGCGACCAAATTTCTCTAAAACAGTTCGAATTTCTGGTGCAAATATGATAACGCCCGCTATTACCCCATAAGTAATAACTTGGTTCATCAAATAGGTAATTGTGGTAAAACCAACCCATTCTGCAATTATTTTAAGTAATACAAAGAAGACGACACCCTGAACCAATGACATAATCTTAGTTCCCGCTAATGCCTTTATGAAACGATAAATGACATAAGCAACAATTAGAATATCAAGAATATGTATAGTAAGTATCCAGGGATCACTAAAGAGGTTCATTATAAATTTTGAATCAATATTATTAAAATTACTCATTTTTCCCTCTTTCCTAGTAAAATTGGCATTGTAAATATTATATCATTTTTCTTTAAGATTTTCTGTATCTAAATTTATCAATTGTATGTTAAAATATAAACATGAAAATTAAGACGTTTATGGGCATTACTGCCGGAAAATCAGCTCAATTTGTTTTGAATAAACTTGGTCGTGGATCAACTTATCCTGGTAAATTGGCTTTACAAATGGACAAGGATATCTTAGACTCCCTTGCCAAAGATTATGAAATTGTAGTAATCACTGGAACCAATGGTAAAACTTTAACAACTGCACTAACTGTTGGAATCTTAAAAGAAGCTTTTGGACAAGTATTAACTAATCCAAGTGGTGCCAACATGATTACAGGAATTGTTTCAACTTTCTTAACTGCTAAGACTGGTAAATCCGGTAAGAAGATTGCTGTTTTAGAAATTGATGAAGCAAGTCTTCCTAAAATTACTAAATATATTACACCAAGTTTGTTCGTTTTTACTAATATCTTTCGTGATCAAATGGACCGCTATGGTGAAATTTATACAACTTATCAAATGATTATTAATGGTGCTAAAAATGCTCCAGAAGCTACAATCCTCAGCAACGGTGATAGTCCAATTTTTGCCTCTAAAGAGCTTGATAATCCGGTCAAATACTATGGTTTCAATACAGAAGACCATGAACCAAAATTAGCTCATTATAATACTGAAGGAATTCTTTGCCCTAATTGTGAGCATATTTTAAACTATCGTTTAAACACCTATGCTAATTTGGGACATTACATTTGTCCAAATTGTCAATTTGAGCGACCAGAGCTAGACTATCAATTAACAGAATTGACTAATATCAGTCATAATATGTCTGAATTTGTAATTGATAATCAATCCTATAAAATTAATGTCGGAGGCTTATACAACATTTATAATGCCCTAGCTGCCGTTTCAGTAGCTGAATTCTTCGGAGTAGCTCCAGAAAAAATTAAA
>CAACWI010000087.1_pt1 | contig 12141 bp, 12 predicted proteins | sample 2275591 | NCBI WGS metagenome assembly CAACWI01 (sample SAMEA5312452, study PRJEB27640) | indoor metagenome | biome: indoor environment; feature: uncontrolled; material: polymer tiles stone | place: Germany | collected 2014-07-07
GCCTTCAATATTAATGACTTCACCAATCAGAGCGCCCAAAGCTAAGCAAGCAACAACTAACATGCTACCACCACTAATTAAAGACTCTTTAGACATCTGCAACATACCCGACATAGCACCAGAAATGCCAATGAAGAGGACACTTACACCAGTAGCCATACTCAAGCTTTCTTGATGGCGCTCATTGAGTTGTCGTCCAAAATATTTACCAACAATCCCTGCAAATAAAATTGCAGATGCATCAATTAATGTTCCTAAGGCAAACATGTTTTCTCCTTTTATAAGGTTATTCCCAAGCTTTATTATATCCATAAAGAAAACGCTGTCAAGAGCTTTTGGTAAAGTGTTATGATAGAGAAAATTCAGATTATTAAATATCCTATAATAAGTATACGTTTATACATTTTGTTATTAAAAAATGAGAAGTAAAATTGATGTGAATTGACAGAAAATCAAATGAATAGCACCTATAAACATTGATAAAAAGGAATTGTCAAAATCTTTCAATCAATTTGTCAAACTATTTTAAATTATCATAAATGTATAAGTATTCTATACAAAAAAATGAAAAAATATTTATAGAAATTATGAAATCATATCTTTTTTAGACTTGACTGAAATATATTATAATTTCATTTCATACTTTTCATAAAACTTGTAACAAACTATTATAATTAGCTTCGTATCGGATTTGTTGATGTTAAATAATCCAAACTATTAAATGATATAATGGAGTAGAGGTAATTGAAATGAAAAGAAGTCATTGATCATTTTATCGGCTCTTGTATTTTAACAACTTGTTCTAACAATAATAAAGAATTGGCAAAATCTACTTTAGATAATAATGATAAAAATGTAAAAAAATAACTCTCCATTTTGGAGAGTTATTTTAGTTTTTCTTGTCTTTAATTTTGAAGTGCAAGTCGTCTTCTGTTAGTTGGACTTTGATTTTCTTTTCGGAATTGATATTTAGGATGGAAGTTAGGGCTTTTTCTGAGGCTTTGATAACGTCCTCTTTTTTATCACTGAGGACAAATGTAGAGGTGTTATAGACGGTTTCGTCTGTTTTTTCTGCTAAGAATTCTTGGGCTTTGACACTTGAGGTTGCTAGGTCAACAGCTTTATCAACTAAGCCACTGGATTGATTTTTGATTTTTATTTTGCCACTTTGTTGGGAGTCAACATAAACGGTTAGTGGTTTTTTGAAGGTCACTGTATTATCTTTAATCAGGATATCATTTTTGCCGATTCCGGCTAAGTCAATTTTGAATTCAGTGGTAACTGGGATCAAAACTTCCATATCTCGACCAATAAAGAATCTGGTGATGGTTTCTGTCCAGCTCGGCCATTCTGTTAAATTGTCGTTTTGAAAGGTTTGCTTACGGGTAGTATCAGTCTCGGCGTCAGCGACAACCAACTGGACTTGCTTGTCAAATCGTTTGAGGACGTAATTGTAATCTGCGGTTGTTGTGCCGCCGAAGAGGTGGGTGAGTTGATCACGGAAAAAGAAGCCGAGGCCACAGGTAAGAGCGACAAGCACCAGTAGTGGCACCAAGATTTTGGTAAGACGGTTGCGAATTTGTTTCATATCAAATCTCCTATTTAATTTGTTATTAAGAGCATTGTAATTTTTGGGATACTTTCATTATACAGGAAAGGGGTAGAATACTCTTAGATAGACACTTTTAAAAGAAAAAAGATTTGACTATATCGGAGAATAATTGAAATTTCAGACTATTAAATGTGGTATAATAGGTATATTAAGCGCTTTTATCAGTTGTAAAAAAAGCAGACCTGGTCTGTTTTTTTTGAGAACAATTCTGAACAGCTTATTTCTATATTATGTTATAATGCAAGCACAGCCTAAAGGAGGGATATATGACATCACTTTATGATTTTACAGTTAAAGACCAACATGGAGAGGACATTTCCCTTAGTCAGTTTCAAGGTAAGGTACTTCTCATCGTCAATACAGCAACGGGTTGTGGTTTGACTCCCCAATACCAAGGTCTCCAGGAACTTTACGATCAGTATGTCGACAAAGGTTTTGTGATTTTAGACTTTCCTTGTAATCAATTTGCTGGGCAAGCACCTGGTAATGCCGAAGAAATTAATGACTTTTGTAGTCTCAATTACCAAACGACTTTTCCTAGATTCGCTAAGGTAAATGTGAATGGTAAAGAAGCGGACCAAATGTATGTCTGGTTAAAATCTCAAAAGAAGGGGCTACTAGGTAAAGCAATTGAATGGAACTTCGCCAAATTTCTGATTGACAAAAATGGCCAAGTCGTAAAACGTTATTCCTCTAAGACCGCCCCTCAAGAGATTCGTCAGGATTTAGAAGTTTTATTAAAGGACTAGTTTTAGTAAAAAAATCAATAGATATATTAAAAAACACCTAGTATTTCAATACTAAGTGTTTTGTTTTAATTCCCAAAATAAAACTCTTCAAAACTCTGGCCTGCTAAGTCAGCCATTTCCTTTAGGATAGTTACATTTGGTTTTGAGCGACCAATTTCCCAGTGACTAACAGAGGATAAGGAGATGTTGAATCGTTCAGCAAACTGACGATCTGTTTCGCCAAGTTCCATTCTTAAGTTGAAGATTCGATTATTAAGTTTTGATGGATCGCGTCTTTCTTTTATTTCAAAAATTGGGCCAGGACTCAACTCGAATCCTTGAGTTACTTTTTCCAGGGCCTCGTCGCGTGAGATATTCAAACGATTAGCCACTGTAATGACTTTCTTCGGTGTTGCATTTAGCTCCCGACAAGCTGCAGTGAAATTAGAATAAAGTTTCCCTAAAACTCTCACTTCACGGGACTTAGTTGGAGATGTCTCTCTCTTGCTTGGCATCTACACATCCTCCTAATTATCAAATAGTTCTCCTTAACTATATCGTAATTAAATAATCATTTCAAGCAAAAGTCGGATATTTATGAAAACAATGACTTAAAACGTTCATATAAAGGAGAAGTTAGTTTTTAGAGAAAATCATATCTAAGCACATTTTATCATTTGATAAATGAGTATGATGAGAGACAGAATGATTTAGTCGGAAAAGGTTTACAAATTAATTGGATGATGATAATGTAATCATATTAGGTGATAGTTTAATTTAAATAGGGGTGACAAATGACACAGTATGAAAAGATTGCTAACGATATTCGGAAACAGATATTGAATGAAAGCTATAAAAAAGATTGTCTTATTCCGGACCAGTTTGAATTAGCCAACCATTATCAGGTCAGTCGAATGCCGATTCAAAAAGCTATTAATCTGCTTAAGATTGAAGGTTTTTTGTATACCAAAAGAGGTAAGGGAACCTATGTAACCTTTCCACCGTTACAGCAAGATAAGTATGGTACTGATGTCGGAACGATCGTAGGCACATCAAGCTATTATTCCAATCAAGGTAATATGACAAGTAAAGTGATATCTTTTGAAACACGTTTACCAGTCCCTGAAGAAATGGATAAGTTAAAACTCTTATCAAATCAAACAGTCTTTGATATTATCAGATTAAGGTATTTAAATAATGAACCATTTCATTTAGAATATTCTATTTATCCATGTCATATAATTCCTGGACTAAATGGTCACATACTAGATCAATCTATTTACAGATACATTATTGAAGAATTAGATTTACAAATTGGCTCAGGCATTCGACAGATTAGAGCAGATAAACCCGATAATTTTGATCAGATATATTTAGAATGTGCCAAGGATGATCCTGTATTAGAAATCGAACAAGTTGTCTTTCTCAAAGATGGCAGGCCCTTTGAATATTCCCAAACACGCGCAAAATATACCAAAGCATCAGTAAACTATATTGATTTCAGATAGAAGGAGAAAAAATGTTAGGAGCAGTTGTAGGTGATGTGATTGGTTCACGATTTTATCAATGGTTGAATGAACAGAATCCTCAACCTTATGGCAGTTTTGGTAATGGTGCAGCAATGAGAATTTCTCCTGTAGCTCTGGCTGCCTCTTCCTTAGAAGAAGCTATCATTCTGTCGAAAGAAGTAACAAAGGTCAGCCATAATCATCCTGAGGCAATTAAAGGGGCAGAGGCAGTAACTGCCGCAGTCTATCTAGCAAAAGCAGGAAAATCGAAAGAAGATATTTTAGAATACATTTTGGATCATTACTATCAGATTGATTTTAGTTTAGATGAAATTAGAGAGTCTTATGGCTTTGATGTATCCTGTCAAGGCTCTGTCCCACAAGCATTACAAGCCTTTTATGAATCCACTGATTTTGAAGACTCTATCAGAAATGCAATCTCGATAGGAGGAGACTCTGATACAATTGCAGCCATCACGGGATCAATTTCTGGAGTCTATTATGGAATACCTGATCTGTTAATTAGTCAAACTGAAACTTATCTTGACTCCTGCTTAGGGCATATAATGAAGCAGTTTGATGCTTATATTGCGACTATGTAAACTGAAAACTGTACATGAGAAGCTAAGGCTATATACAAGCCTAGCTTCTTTTATTATACTGTAAATGTAAACGATTTCAAAAAGGAGTATAACATGGAAAAATTCTTTTGGGGTAACTCAGTTTCAAGTATGCAAACTGAAGGTGGATGGAATCAAGGTGGCAAGAGTTTATCTGTCTATGATATTCGAGAAGCTACTGATCAATTAAGTGATTGGCATTTTGCCAATGACAACTATAATAATTACATTGAAGATTTTGACTACATGAAAGAACTTGGTATGAATATGTATCGATTCCAAATTTCTTGGTCACGTGTGGTTAAAGAAGGTGATGGTGAATTTAACGAGGAGGGTATTGCATATTATTCTCAGTTTATAGATGAATTACTTGCGCGTGGAATTGAACCGATGATTTGTCTCTATCATTTTGATATGCCATTACATTTAGCTAAAGATTACAATGGCTTTATGTCTAAATATGTAAAAGATGCATTCATCAGATATGGTAAAGAAATGGTCGATCGCTTTGGGAACAGGGTTAAGTATTGGATTACTTTTAACGAACAAAACATCTTCCATTTTAGAGAAGGCTTTCACATTTCTGGATATGATCAAGGTGATGAATCTATTCAGGATCTTTACCAAATTGCTCATAATGTCATGATTTGTCATGCTGAAATAGCCAATTATATCCACGAAACTACAGATGCTAAAATAGGTGGCATGTTAGCTTATTCTGAGGTGTACCCAGCTTCGCCTCGTCCAGAAGATATCAAGGTAGCAAGGGAATGGGATGAATTTGTTAATCAGACTTTAATTGAATGTTATGTCAATGGGAACTATTCTCGTCAGCATTTGGCCTATGCCAAAGCAAATGCTATTGATTTAGGTATTATCGACGGCGAAATGGAGAGTCTGGCTAAACTTAAGAGTGATTTCATGAGTTTTTCTTATTATAGTTCAACAACGATAAGTGCAAAGAATATCCCTGAGGGGACACCGCCAAACTTTTATCTGGACTTTGGTAAGGAGGCTAACCCTTATATTGAGTCTACAGAATGGGAATGGCAAATTGATCCACTTGGTTTCAGAGATGTCCTCAATAAACTCTATCAAAGATATAAAGTACCAGTTTTCCCAATTGAAAATGGGATTGGGGTTCGTGAGACTTGGGATGGTGAAAATCCAATTCAAGATGATTATCGTATTGATTATCACAAAGATCATATCAAAGCTATGTTTGATTCAATGACGGAAGATGGTGTCGAGGTAATTGGTTACCTTGGTTGGGGCTTGATTGATATTTTAAGTTCTAAAGGTGATATGGAAAAACGCTATGGCTTAGTTTATGTTAACCGTAGCAACCATGATTTAAAAGATATGAAACGAGTTCCTAAGAAGAGTTTTGATTGGTTCAAGAATATGATTGCTAGTAATGGCTCTTCAGTTTTTGAAGATTAAAGGAGTAGTGTTATGGAAGAAAGTAAATGGGGAAATTTTTTAGAAAAATTTGCTGAGTTCTCTGCAAGATTAGGGAATCAAATTCATCTAAGAACCTTACGCGATGCTTTTACAACTATTATGCCACTGTTTATTTTGGCTGGTTTAGCTGTTCTTTTAAATAATGTCGTGTTTACTGCCTTATTTAATGGAGATGTTTTAGCTAAATTTCAAACCTATGGGAACATGTTAACAAATGGCTCCCTAAACATTGCTGGTTTATTAATTACACCAGTTATTGCTTACTTTTTGTCACAACATCGTGATTTTGATAAGCCAATCAGTTCATCAGTTGTAGCGATATCATCATTATTTGTCATGTTGCCAATGATTAAAGAAGTGATTCCAAATGGAGCTGAGAAAGCAATAGAGGTTTCCGGGCTTGTCACTTTTAAAGAAATCGGAACAACTGGATTGTTTGCCGGTATTATTATTGGGATGCTAGCAACTGAAATGTTTATCAAATTAACCAAAAATAAACATTTGCGTATTAGACTAGGCGACGATGTTCCACCTGCAGTCGGTGAATCATTTTCAACAATGATTCCTTTGATGTTGACTGTTTCATTCTTTGCTTTAATCTCCGCATTGCTATTGAATTTGTTCAACACTGATATGGTGACCTTGATTACTAATTTGGTTCAAGAGCCGCTGCGCCGTGTCAATACTTCCTTATTTGGTTACTTATTAATATACTCTACTGGTAATTTCCTTTTCACCTTGGGGATTCACCAATCAGTAATCAATGCTACATTAACTGAACCCTTAATGCTTCTGAACATGAATGAAAATATGGCTGCTGTTCAGGCTGGTAAGGAAGCTCCGCACATTTTAAATTCTGCATTCCAAACATGTTATGCTCAAATGGGTGGTACAGGTGGAACTTTTGCATTGGTCATTTTAGTCATTTTGTTTATCAAATATAAACCATTTAAAGATATCATTAAATTATCTGTTGGCCCAGGCTTATTTGAAATTAATGAACCAATCATATTTGGTTTCCCAATTGTCTTCAACCTTCCAATGATGATTCCTTTTGTTCTTAGTCCTGTTATTGGTGCTTTAATTGGTTATTTTGCAACTGTGGTAGGATTTGTGAAACCTTTAACGGTAATGGTTCCTTGGACTACACCACCATTAATCAGTGGTTTCCTCGCATCGCAAGGTGATATTAAAGTTGTTCTTGTGCAAATCATTATTTTAATTGTTACAGCATTATTTTACTGGCCATTTGTCATTGTTGCTCAAAAAGCAGCTAAAAAACAAGCTGAAATAGAAGGAATTGTGGAGGAAATCTAATGAAAAAAGTAATGATATTTTGTAATGCCGGAATGTCGTCATCTTTGATGGCTAAGAAAGCAAGTGATTTATTAAAAGTAAAGGGAAAAGATATTCATGTTGATGCTACAACAACAAGTGATTCAAAAAATATAGTGAATAAGGATGAATACGACTTATATTTGGTTAGTCCTCAAACCAAAATGTATTTCAAACCAATCACGGAATATGCTAAGCTTCATCATAAACCAGTCGATAATATTCCATTTAATGCCTATATACCAACACCAGCTGGTTTAGAAAAGCTAACAGGAATTATTCTTTCTCATATTGATTAAGACAGAAAAGCTATAACACCAAATGTTATAGCTTTAAAATTATGTGGCTCTTAGTCCGTTCCAGTCCAAAGGTGTGAAGCAATTAACTACCCGCTATGCGGGTTCGCATTGAAGGTTATACCCAAAAAACTCCTAACACGATACAATAAGGGAGTTCAAGCGAATTGTATTGCGAAAGGAGTTAGAGTATGTACAGAAAGGCATATAGCTTATCACACACAAAGTGGATGTGTAAGTATCACATTGTGTTCACCCCTAGGTATAGACGAAAAAATATAGAAGCAGTCTTGGTGAAATTTTTCAGAGATTGTGTAGCTAAAAAGGCGTAGAAATAATTGAAGGACATTTGATGCTGGATCATGTCCATATGTTGGTGAGTATTCCACCAAGGCTTAGTGTCTCAAATTTTATGGGATATATAAAAGATAAAAGTGCAGTCTTGATGTTTGATAAACACGCCAATCTCAAATCTAAGTTTGCTAATCGACGTTTTGGGGCGGAAGGATATTATGTAAGTACTGTAGGAGTATACGAAGCCACAATAAAAAAACACATACAATATTAGGATAAACATGATATCGCACTGGATAAATTAAGTGCAAAAAAATGTGAAGGTCCCTTTAGGATAGTGGCAAATAATACAAATGGCCTTTGAATGGCCTGTGACTATTCAAGAGCAATAAAGTTTGAACAAAGTGAAAGCCAGCGTCTAAAGGCGCTGGCTTGTATTCTGGGCTTATAGCTCTTGTTCGAACCACCCGTTATACGGATGGTTTTTATTCATTAATTAAGTTATCAATTTTTGGGACATAAAATAGTAATAAGAAACCAAATAGGATGGTTATACCACCAACTATTGCAAAATAGGCTATCTCAGTGTGATCTGTATAGAATTTAACGAATTGAGCATTAAGGGCCTGAGCTGATGCATTACTCAAGAACCAAATCGACATCATCTGAGCTTTAAATGCTTTAGGCGCTAGCTTATTTGTAACTGACAAGCCAATTGGTGAGATAAGCATTTCACCGACAATAACAATTGCCCAACTCATAATTAACCACATTGGACTAACTCTGGCTTGGCTTCCAAAGAGCATAACCGGAATTGCCATCCAAACAAATGATAAGCCTGAGGCCATTAAACCAAAAGAGAACTTTTTGGCTGATGAGGGTTGTTTGCTTCCAAGTTTAGCCCACATCCACGCAAAAATTGGCACGTAGAGCATAATAAAGAGTGGGTTGATACTTTGGAAGTATGAAGATGGGAAGTTGATGTGGTGGCCAAAGAAGGTGAAGTAGAGGCGAGTTTGTTCATCAGCGAATAGGGCTAAGACAACGGCGCCTTGCTCTTCAATTGACCAAAAGAGAATTGAGGCAATAAAGAGTGGAATGTAGGCAAAGACGTGTGAACGCTCTTCACTTGTAATTTTCTTACTTTTGAGAATTGACACGAAATAATAAATTGGAATGACAATTGCGACAATAGTAAAGAAATTGATGACTAATTCAACTGACAATAAACCAGTCACTTGAAGTAGAAGTAGAACAAGTGTAATAGCAACCAGAGCAGCAACTGCTTTCTTGATTAAGGAAGATTTCTCAGTTGCTGATAAAGGGTCACTTGGGACCAAACTGTCTGGTGATAGGTATTTATTGCCATCACGGACGTACTGGATGAGACCAAGTAACATCCCAACGGCTGCTAGTGAAAAGCCAAGGTGGAAGTTAACTTCTTGTCCAAGATAACCAACTAATGCAGGAGCAATAAAAGCGCCTAAGTTAATTCCAAAAACAAAGATACTGAAACCAGCATCACGACGCAAATCCTTTTCGGCGTATAGACTCCCCACCATATCTGAAACGTTTGGCTTAAGTAAACCAGTCCCAAAAATGATTAAGGCAATTGAAAAGAAAAGGGCAGTTTTGCCGAATGGCGTTGCAAGGGCTATGTGACCAAGCATAATTAAAATTCCACCATATAAAACAGTTTTACGACTACCTAAAACACGGTCACTAATATAGCCGCCCAAAACTGAGGATAGGTAAACAAGTGAGCCATAAATAGCCATAATTGATGCTGCGGTCGCTTTATCAAATCCTAACCCACCATCCGCAACACTGTAGTACATGTAATAAAGCAAAATTGCTCGCATACCATAGTAAGAAAATCTTTCCCACATTTCAGTGAAAAAAAGAGTGGACAAACCACGAGGGTGTCCAAAAAATGTTTTTGTATCTGTCTGATTCATTGAACTCTCCTTTTAATAACTATTTATTAGAATACATTAATATATCAGACATGTCAATAAGATTAGAATAGAAAATCAGATAATAATACCATAAACTGTGTATAAATCAATTTTATACATGTATAAATAATGACAAAGTACTATTCATTAATTAGACCAAGGCTACTAGTGAATTCTTTCTGTGAAAAATGTAGTAAAAAAAGCCCTTAGGCTTTCTTTGTTTTAAAGGATTGCTTCAGTATAAATGGTGCAATAATTGTAGAGAGGATGACTACAATGACCAGTTCTGAATAGGTGTGGCTTGAAATCAGTTTATCAGCTAAGCCAATTTGTACAATAATCAAAGCCATTTCTCCTCGGCTGACCATCCCTCCACCAATTGTTAGAGCATCCATTTTCGAAAATTTAAAGGAGCGCCCAACCATATAGCAAGGAATCAGTTTAGTTGCGACGGCCAGGACTGTGAAGAGGACGATTATCGGTAAGTTGCTAATGATGCCGTCTAGTTTTAATGGCAGAGCAATTGAGGCGAAGAAAATCGGAATGAAAAAGATGTAGGCAAAAATTGAGGTTTCGTGCTCAATCTCAGTAGCATATTTAGTCTGTCCGATGGCAAGTCCCGCGAAGAAAGAACCAATAACTGCAGACATGCCAACGCTATTAGCAAGTAGTGCCGTAGTAAAACAGAGGAGTAAGGCTAAGAAAGTATTTTTCTCAAAGTTATCAAACTTGTTTACAAATTTAAAAATGGCTGGAACGATGTATTTGACCAAGGCAATTAGAAATAAAAGAAAAGCAAGTTGTCCTAGTACTTCAAAAATCAGTTGATTTGATGATCCAGAATCGGATTTACTACTTGAGATAAAGAAGCTAAGAAGTAGCACTGCAATGATATCATCTGCCACAGCAGCACCTAAAATAACTGCCCCTGTATTGGTCTTGACTTTGTTATATTCTTGAAGAACTTCCACAGTGATAGAAACACTGGTCGCCGCAAATACAATACCGTAAAATATTGCAGTATGTGCTTGATAACCCATTGCTAAAGTTACCAAGTAAAAGGCTGCAACAGGTATGATTACACCGGAGATAGCTACAACAAGACTTGGCTTGAGGTATCTTTTAAGTAATTCTAAGTTAGCCTCCATCCCAGCCAGAAACATCAGTAAGATAACACCTAATTCAGATAGAAAATGAATTAATTCCCCTTGATGGACAAGATTGAGCACAGCGGGACCAATCAGAATGCCAACAAGTAATTGCCCTACAACGGCAGGAATACCGATTCGACCTGAGAATTGGGTCGCTAGGAGACTAGCAAATAAAATAATCGTAATATGTAAAAGTTCTTGCATTATTCCTCCGAGATAAAAAATTTGAGTATCGATAATATTATAGCATGATTATGGTGATACTTGAAGAGTTTCATTTGTAAAGGTCCACTGGCAAAAAAAGAAGCCTTTCGGCTTCTTTTTATATTTCTTGGCGAGAGGCTCAAAGAGTCAGGGGAGTGAGTCTTTGAGGTTAGAAATAAGGAACTGTGAAACAGTTCTACTAACATAAAGGTGCCCCAGATATAAGAAAAAGGAAACATTACTGTTTCCTTTTGTTATTCCCCTCGCTTTTCAGTTTTAGGGCTCGGGCTAAACAAGTCCACCGGACTTGTTTATTCCCATTCAACCGTTGCTGGTGGTTTGCTTGTGATGTCATAGACGATGCGGTTGACGTGGTCAACTTCGTTTACGATGCGGACTGAAATCTTTTTAAGAACATCCCATGGTAGTTGTGCGAAGTCTGCTGTCATGCCGTCGATTGAAGTGATAGCACGGATAGCAATAGTATAGTCATATGTACGACCGTCTCCCATAACACCAACCGAACGAACGCCAGTATTAACAGTGAAGTATTGCCATACATCGCGGTCAAGTCCAGCTGCGGCGATCTCTTCGCGCAAGATGGCATCTGATTCACGGACTGTTTCCAATTTTTCTTCAGTGATAGCACCCATGACGCGAATGGCTAAGCCTGGGCCAGGGAATGGCTGACGCCAAACGATATGTTCTGGCATTCCAAGAGCGATACCAAGCGCACGCACTTCATCCTTAAACAAAGTATTTAAAGGTTCAATCAATTCAAATTGCATATCTTCTGGAAGACCACCGACATTATGGTGTGATTTGATTGTTTGGGCTGTTTCTGTGCCAGATTCGATGATATCAGTATAGAGTGTTCCTTGTGCAAGGAAGTCTACACCTTTCAATTTACTAGCTTCATCGTCAAAGACGTAAACAAATTCATTACCGATAATCTTACGTTTTTTCTCAGG
>CAACWI010000006.1_pt1 | contig 11031 bp, 12 predicted proteins | sample 2275591 | NCBI WGS metagenome assembly CAACWI01 (sample SAMEA5312452, study PRJEB27640) | indoor metagenome | biome: indoor environment; feature: uncontrolled; material: polymer tiles stone | place: Germany | collected 2014-07-07
GCACCTTCACAGGCAGCTAAAGAACGGGAAACTTCATAGGTAAAATCGACGTGTCCAGGCGTGTCAATCAAATGGAAAATATAGGTTTCTCCATCTTTAGCCGTGTATTCTAACTCAATAGCATTGAGCTTAATCGTAATCCCACGTTCACGCTCCAAATCCATGCTGTCCAAAAGCTGAGCTTGCATCTCACGTTTTGAAACCGTTTCTGTCAGTTCAAGGATACGGTCAGCCAGCGTTGATTTTCCGTGGTCAATATGCGCGATGATCGAAAAGTTACGGATTTTCTCCTTGCGCGCGTTCATTTCTTGTATATTCATCATTATTTCCTTAATAAAAAGTCTATTAGCTCTATTTTACCATATAGAGCAGATAAAAGATATTAGAAAAAGGATACCTATAAAATAGAATATTTTATTTAAATATTATCCTTATAAGCTAAGATAGATTTAGATGTAATGACAGTCAAAAATAAAACTTTGTTAAGCGGATGACTTCGATAAATCGAAGTCTTTTTATATTAAAAAAGCCAAATTTACGACTTATATTTTTGAGTTAAATATTCTTTATCTGAATTTGTTTCTACTTCAAAATTACGTGCTGCATTAGCAATTGCATCTGTTAGAAGACGTGAAAAGTTTATTCCAAATCGTTTTCCCATTTCATCAGCCCATTTTGGAATTGATAATGTTTTTTTACTGGAGAAATATCTTTACAAAATTTTTCCATATCCACTTTTACAAGAGTCACTATATCTTCAGTGGTTTTTTCTATTTCAGAAATTTCCGAAGCTTGTGGAAGCTTTTCTCCACTTTCAATATAATCAGCAAGTACCATTCCCAAAACTTCTTCAGCCATGTCAAGACCAAAAGCTAGGTTGTTTTCATTTATTCTTGTAAAAGCACCATCAACATCCGGAGATTCTATAAAATATCCACCATTCTCTTCCGGATGGAAAATAGCAGGATATGCAACTAATAACGGCATATTATTATCCTTAGTATAGAAAATCTCCTAGTAATAAAACAACCGGAACTATTTTAGCCCCGCTTATTTAAGTATTTTTCTCTCAAGGCTACTTCCTAAATCTTGATTTACGTGAACGAGTATCGTTATTCGCTTACCATCCTTAAACAAATGATGGTGACTGCCAACGATCCTTCTTTCAATCCAACCATCTTTTTTCAGAAGTGCGAGAAGGCTTTTGCCCGATTGAACCATGGTGCTCTTTTCCCCATTTTTCAATTCCTTGTATAATTTATTATACGTATGATCTCAAAAGTAAACTTAAAAAAACAAAAAAACTAGCAACAACTAGATTTTTTACCTATTAAAAACAGACATTTATTATAGCATAAACCTTATTTTTTATGGTTCGGAAAAAATGACCGAATCAAAACAGTTATTAAAATAACGACCAGTATTATACGACTTACAGATTTATATTCTGTAAAATACTGAAGAAATATCGCTAATACAATAAACAAAGTCGCAAGTAATTTATAAATAAATTCAAATCTTTTCATATGGTTCTTGCTGGATTCGAACCAGCGCTAACTCCGTTATGAGCGGAGGACTTTAACCAGCTAAGTTAAAGAACCAAAGCCCCCTTGACCCTGAACAAAGGAGCGATGCCAGACAAATGTAATCTGGTAAATGGTTTGTGTCCGACACATTTATTATAGCATATTAAAACGCCTACATAAAGCAGGCGTCTTAGATGAATACCCTTTTATAGAAAAAACAATTATATCAGCTCAATGGAGAGATATCAAGTTATTTTCAGTTTCAAGATTTCTTCCTTTTGAGACCATGGAATAACTAAAATTTCTTTACTTTTAGTAGCAAGTAGAGCCTTTTCTGCTAATTGCCTTTCACCATTGCTAATGATAATTGATTTTACATTGTGTTTTGTTCTTCTAAGTGCTGAAATATCATCAAATATGAAACCATAGGTTGTAACTCTATCAAAAGTAAAATTATTAGCAAACTTCATCAAAACTTCTGGTCTTGACTTAGTTGCTCCAATTGAATAGTCTACAGAGTAATCAATACCTGAAATACCTGCTATTTTAGAATTAGGAATTCCTCCCATTTCATTATCAAATAGAAAACTTTGTACTTCTTCTGAAAAAATGCTAACAATATTTTTTCTCTTAGTAAAGCTCAAGTCATATAAACGAATAATAGCTTCAAGCATTCTATGTTTACCATGAGCAAATTTCTTCCTTTCATCTCTACTAGTCAAAATATCATCTTCTAATTTAACACCAAAGTTTATTAGTATATCATTAATAATTGCCCAATGAGCTGGGGTAGAAAAATCTAAGTCCATCATTTATAGTTTCTCCATCATCTGTGATTATAATTTCATCACCTATTTTTTCAACATATAGTCTAATTCTATCATTTATATGATTGACGAATGGGGTCGTTATCATAGTATATGATTCATGCTCAGATACAAAAGAATTAGACTTATACCAAGATACATAATCTTCAATGAGTTTTAATCCGTCCATTTAAACCTCCAATCCTTCTACAAAATTCACCCCATTAACTTCAATACAATTGTATCCTAGAAAAACACCATGCTATCATATAGTTCATTTAGAAACTCTTTATCATTTAAAGTTTCTAAAGGTATGGCTATCTTCCCGTCTCTATGTTTTTCATCGTGAATGTGTGGGGTTGGAACAACCACACCGTTAGTATTATCATGAGGGCTCCGTTCATACCAAATCTTACCATCCTTTTTCCATAAGTTTTAGAATTAATGAGAAAAGATAAATTTTTAACGTTTTTATTTCCTTTTCTGTTAATTATTAATACAAATTTCCATTTTCATCAAATAATAATACCATTAAACAAAAACGCCCGACCAATCAGGACCGGACGTTGTAAGTTCAAAAAATTACATCAATCATTTTAGTTAACCTTTTTCTAAAATCAGCATAAAATATTTTCAAAAAAGGTTGTTTCTGATAAATAGATTGGTATATGCTCTTAAAAAAACTAATAATAAACAAAACCCCTGCTAAAAATAGAAGTATTCCTAGCATTAATTTAATAAGCATTTCAAACCATAAAAATAATGAAGCCATTTTCACCCCTTTTGTTCCTTCTAGGATAGATTATAACATGAAGAAAAGCGATCGATAAATCGACCCTACTATGCTTTTTTTATTCCAAATACCACTTGATAGATTTTGGTAGTTTATACTTAAGAGATACAATAATAAAAATAGCAATGTATAAGAATATAAAAAGAAAATAATAACTTATATTGATAGCTAATGGATTCGGGGTTAAGTACTTATGCACCAATCGACTTAATCCAAATATCAATAATAAATAAAAAACTAGCGTATACTTGTTTTGTTTGCCTTCCATCAGATACCTATCTATAACATATATCATTAGCAAATAAATTGGGAGCATAAGATAATTGGATAAATAAATTACATTTTTCCCATCTATTTGTGGAATAACAGCAAACATAGAGGTTAACGACATAACTACAGCGTGTATTAGAATTGTGGCCAGTAATATTACATTGAATAAATAAATAAACATAGGCCAAGTTAACTTTTTCTTTTCCATTTTTTCTCCTAAACAAATTTATTATAACAAAAAAACACACCTAACTATTATGGTTTTGGGGTGTTTTCTTTTATTTCTTCAAGTAATCCATGCTGATATAGCGTTTAGCACCGCTGGTGGATTTATATGTACCCCAGCTTCTGCCTTCATTTGTAAACACTTCTTGAATATTTACTCTTTGCCCAAGTCTGTAAGAAGCAACCACTTTACCCTTTGAGGTTGATGGATAATTAAAAAGTCTATAATGAGATAAAGAAGAGATGCTATTTATTTTCTTTTGTATACAAGTATTGCTGCTAAACCAACCATTATGGTACCAAATACTGTAAACATAATGTCTTGATTATCACCAGTTTTTGGTAATAATTCCTTATAATTTCCTTTAATGTTCTCAATAGAATTATCTAATACAATATTATTCTGAGAAATATTAATAATATTTTTTTTATCTTCTATCAGTGGATCAGGGTCTGGTGTTGGATCTATTACGTCCCTTGTTTGCCAGTCAGGAGTTATATTACTTAAATCAGGTTTAGATGCAGTTATATCTATGACAAAAGATTAATTCGGAAGAGAAATCATCAATCAAACTAAACTGAAAGTAATTCAATCATTCTTTCAAGAAATTCTTTTCTATTTTCGCTTCTCCTAAGATATTCAACATGATATTCTTCCGTCAATATTTCTATGAGATGAGGGAAAATCTTGTTAAAATCTTTGGAATCATCTGGACTGATAGTAAAACTCAAAATGAGCTGTACAATTTGATTGTCCCAATGGAGTGGTTTTTCAGGTTTAAATATAAGTATGCCAGTCTTTCTTCCTTCATACCTTATTGAATGTGGCAGGGCAATGCCACTACTAAAAGAGGTTGAGGATAAGCCTTCACGTTCAAAAAGTTTCTCAGCAAACTCTTTTTCAGCGAAACCATTCTTAAAAAACCATTGCCCAATTTTCTCAAAAGCTACTGTTTTTGAAATCTCACCTTTCAGATGAATGAAAGCATTTTCTTGAATTATTTCTGGCAAAAAGCTCCTCAAAAAATATTGATAACGTTTATTCTTCACTCTATCAATTGCTTCTCTGATAAGGATAAAATCTTTCTCCATTAAAAACTCATGAATCTGTACAGTTTCGTACTGCGGATTGCTTTCTATTATTTTATCAGATGAAAGAATAAGCTCAACATTTTTTTCATCATTAAAACCGTTTTTTACAAACAGAAGTTCATCACCAAACCGCTTTTCCAAACATCCAAGTACTCGATTTTCTCGATCAAGATAACCAGATATTTTAAGTTGGGTTCGTATTTTATATTCATTTTCTTCTTGCTCATCCAAGAAAGAGCCAAGATGAAGGGCTAAGAAGGCTATTTCATCTTCAGCTATCTCAATTTCTAAATCACGTGCAATAAGTGAAGAAAGGTAGACTGCTATATCAAATAAAATAGGATACCGCACCTTTATTTCAATCGCACTTAAATTTCTTTTCACTTTTCTATCTTTTATACGATTGTAAAGGTTTTGAGTATGAATAAGTAAGCGTGTCAGAAATTTCTTATCTGTAAAATCTATTAAAAAAACTTCGCTGATTTCTTTTAAGGCATGCTGGAGACTTTCTGATACTTCTTGAGCAACATATGCATCTATTTGTGATTCTGGATGCCCTTTCTCTCCATCACATAGTAAAGCAAGCTCAATTTTATCCTCTGTTGTAATAACAATGTTATAGTGTTTAAAAAGCCACTGTGAAATCTCCTCAATCATTTCAAAAGAAGGACTCGCAAAATTCTGCTGTTTTAATACTGATTGCTGATGTATAGCAAAAATTAAATGTAAAATGAAATTTTGAAAAAAATAATTATTAACATGAAACCGATGACTTTTAAAAATAGATCTGCAAACCTCTGTCATTTCTGATAAGGAAATTTCTCCTAAAAATCTCTGCATTTCTTCTTCTAAGCTTTGAATACTATTCCCTTGTTGGCGAATTAAACTCATGATAAGCTGGCGTTTTTCATCGTAACTTCCCTTTAAATAGTAATAAAAATCATGCTGAGAGATGCGTAAGCCTTTACTACTTATCATTTTTTGTAATATCCCAATATCTTGTCGTATCGTCGCTTCAGAAACCCATAGTTTTTCTGCTAAATCAAATAAACTAACTCCTTTTTCATTATTTTTTAACAGTAACTGCAAGATGGAAAATCGACGGCTATTTATTGCATCATTCGTGTTGTCTCCTACTTCTTGTTGGCCACTATACCTATAGCCCTCGCGGCTTGCCTCAATAAGTTTAGGTTCCTCTTCATTAAGCTGTTTTACATAGTAGCGAATACTACGATCCGTCACTCCCAAAATTTTTGATAACTCTTTACTGGAAATGAAGTTTTGTTTTCGATTCTTTTTTAAGTATTCTAAAAGAACTTCTCTTTTCTTCATTGCTTACTCCTAACTCATTTATTTTGGAAAATAAGCTCCATCAAAAATAGGGAGCTACGCCAAAAAGGAGTTAAAAACTCCTTAAATTTCTGCACCGTTTGTTGCAATGACCTTTTGATACCAATCAAAACTATCTTTTTTCAAACGTTTACGTGTTCCATTACCTTCATCATCAATATCGACGTAGATAAAACCATAACGTTTAGACATTTGTTGTGACGAACAGCTCACGATGTCAATTGGTCCCCATACACAATAAGCAAATACATCTGCCCCTTCATAAATTGCATGTCCTACCTGCTCAATGTGCTGACTTAAGTAATCTGAGCGATAATTATCATGGATTTTATTATCTATTAATGTGTCATACATTCCAAAGCCATTTTCTGCAATCATAATTGATTTACCATAACGATCCCAATATTGCGATAAGCTATTATAAAGTCCTTTTGGATCGATATTCCAACCCCAAGGGTTAGCTTCTAAATGCTCATTATTAGTGATATCATAAGGAAGATATCCATTTTTCGATGCATCCACCATCTGCGAGAAATAATAAGAAATAGCTAAATAATCTAATGTATTCTCACAAAGAATATGCTTTTCGTCTTCCGTTATTTCAAGATTTATTCCTTTTTGTGCAAAATAGTTCAAAGCAACTTTAGGATATGCGCCTCTAAATTGTACATCTGTAAACATATATTGCATTCTATTGTGCCACATTGCAAGATTGATATCCTCCGGCTTACAGGAAGCCGGATAAGCTGTTCCATCTGCTACCATTGTTCCTATCTGAAGGTCAGGTAGGTTTAAAGATTTGGCGTATTTTTGAATCAAGGCCGAAGCAACCATCTGATTATGAACACCTTGGTACTGTGCTTCTTCTTCATTTTCATACTGGTCTTTACAAATACCTAAAGAAAGAAAGGGCTCTACTTGTATCATATTGATTTGATTAATTACTATCCAGTATTTAACTTTTTTGCCAAAACGGTCAAGTAAAGTCTTACCGTAACGGACGAACATTTCAATAACTTTCTTATTTGCCCAGCCTCCGTATTCTAAGGTTAGATGAATAGGTGTTTCATAATGAAGCATCGTAATGATTGGCTCCATACCAACTTCACGTATTTTATCAATCATTTTTTCATAATGTTCAAGGGCTGCTTCATTTGGCTCTAGTTCATCTCCCTGAGGGAAAACTCTAGACCAATCTATTGAAGTCCGAAAAGCTTTCATTCCTGTCTCTGCCAGCATTTCCAAATCTTCCTCGTAAGTATTATAAAAATCTATACCATGACGTTTTGGATAAAAATGTTCCGTATCCGTAATTGCTTTTCTTACTTGTTCTAAGGTCATTCCTTCTTGTTCAAGACGTTGTATTTCCATGTTGTCTAATCCTTTATGATAGGGCTGGACATCAGAAGAATTAGGCATTTTACCATCTTGATGATAGGCACCATCTGCCTGTGAGGCTGCTTGCGCTCCAGCCCAAAGAAAATTCTCTGGAAAATATGCAAATTGATTTTTTTTCATTTTTTACTCCTTTTATTTTAACTTTCATCTTCTTCAGCCCACTCTAAGTCTTGTTGTACCGCTTGCTTATCATAAACTTTGAAGAATGGATAGTATATAATCCACGAAATGACAAAGATAACCAAGACAAAAATTAAACCTGAGATTGATTTAGTAATAATCCATCCTGCAAGTGGTCCCGGCGTGTACCACATCTGGAAAGGTTCACTTGGAATTGGCACCAGATTTAATTTCATTGTTATCCAAAGGATAATCGGTGTAACCAAGCCGGTAATCCAAAATGGAATCATCAAAATTGGATTAAAAGCAATAGGTGCTCCAAAAACAAGCGGCTCATTAATATTGAAAATGGAAGGAACAAGTGAAGCTTTGCCAATCATCCTTAAGCGCGAGGATTTTGCAAGGAATGCCATCATAATACAAAGAGCAAGTGTCGCTCCCCCACCACCAAGCAAAATTAACGTTACAGCTTCGACTGTAAAAATATTCACTGGTGCATTACCCGCTGCTACAGCAGCTTGGTTAGCTGCAATACCTGGAAGTTCAATCGCATATAGTACAGGAGTGAGAACCCAACTTGAAATCCCAAAAGAGTACAGGAATGAGAAACCAAGGAAAACCAAAATTGTTAACCCCCAAAAACTTTGTCCAAGACGAGTTAGTGGCTCAAATACAGCATTAATTCCCTCATAAAGGTTAAAGTGAAGCTGGAAAGTAAAAAGCCATCCAACTAGAAGTACGACAATAATAGGTAATAACGTATTAAACCAAACTGCCACAAAATCAGGTAAACCAGAATCTTCACTGATAAACTTTATTTTTGTAAATAAGTTCATGATAAATCCTACAAACAACCCCGCAAGTAAAGCTGCTATCATACCACCTGTACCAAAAGCGTTGCTGTCAAAACTTATTATACCTGTGGTGGGTTCAATTTTGGGATAAATCAAAATCATAAAGAAAGCCAAACCCGCAAGTCCTGCTTGTTTTGATATTTCTGAATGCTTTTTTTGTTTCATAATAGCACTTGGAATTAAGTAAGAAAGGAAAACTGAAAAGAGGCCAAACGAGAATGTACCAATCATCGAAAAATCTGGGAATCCTTTAACATAAATATTTACAAGACTTAATATTGTTGCAAAAGATCCGATTAAAATCATTGGCATAGCTGCCATGATAGCGTCCTGAATAGCCGCAATCCAAGCATTCTTAGCAAATTTATTAACTTTTGGTGCAAAGGAATCCGTCATCCAATCCATAAATTTATTCATTTTCTTTTTCCTCCAGTCTCTTATAGAGCTTAATAATTTCCTTCACTAAGTTGTATTCCGTTTTGACGGTCATCACATGATCTTGAGCATGTCCAAACAACGATGAATAAGGAATTTCAATTCCTTCTGCTTCCTTTTGTAAAGTAGACGTTTGTGCTCTGTGTGCCTCTATTAGCGCAAAATTTGCCTCGTTCATAAGGTTGTCTGCTTCTTCAAACTTACCTTGCGCCGCTTGGTCTACTGCTTTAAAAATTGCTTCACGTGCATTTCCCGCGTGCAAAATTACCCCCATGGATACCATAGCAAGATCATCACGTTCAACAGCTTCTGTATTCTCCATTTTTTCTCCTTAACTCATCATCCTACTTTTACTCTGTCTCAAATTTCTTTAAAGCAAACTCAATTAGCCCTTTACCATCAAGTGACCCATATACTCGCTGAGGAATAATATCGTATTTAACATTATTTGTCTCACAAAGTTCTTTTACTTCATCAATCATATATTTTAGGTGAGGAGCAACTAAGAGTAAATCAATTTCTGGAAGAAGGGATGCAACTTCCGTTTCACTTTTTGCTTTAACTTCAACATCCGCTCCTAACTTTTTAGCTGCTTTTCGTGCTGCGGCGGCCATAAAACCTGAGGATGCTCCCGCACCGCAGGTTAAGAGTACTTGTTTTGTCATATAATTTCTCCTTTTTCTTATACTAATCTTTAACTTAGAAAAGTATTTCTTTGATGATTTTATTCTAACACTATATGTTAGCGCTATCTTCTATTTTTATTTCCTGATCTTAGGAAAAATTTTTACTACTTATTCTATGTAGATTCTTTAAATAAGAAAAACTAGCACTCTTTTATGCTAGTTTTTCTTATTTAAATCTTCACCCATAGAATCAATAATATAAAGAAAATTAAACAAGAGGTGTGAGTTATTCTGTACTTTATTCACCCTTATTTCATATTTAATAATAATTCTATGTATTGTATTTATACGCAAAGATTATACTAAACTATATGCTGAACATATACTTAAAACAATTCAACGAAACCTCTTCTCATAAAGCGATTTAGACAAAAACTCAATCAAATCAGTCCATGTTTCTTTATCAAAAATATTTTTAAAGTAAAAAACATCTTTTGAAGAGAAATTTCCTTCCGGATCACTAGAAATAATGACATCGGCTTCAGGTATCGTTTTGCAGAAAGCAATCAAATCGCTATTAAAAAATTTTTTCAAGGTATTTTGAATATAGAAACTATTCACAACACTTGAGGTGTGATTAATATAGATTTGTACAGGTACACTTGGCACATTAAGCTCATAAATTGCATATAGTAGAGCTGTCAAACTCTTTCGCTCTAGATCATTCAACCGTTGAGTAGACGGAAAATAAGTAATGGTCTGATTTAACTTCTCTTTAATCGCACGATAACGAGGCTTTTTTTCAAACATTTTATAATTTTTTTCAATAGGAACTGCACGGTAAAAATCAACATTAAACTGTATATAACGTGAATACAGGTTGGTAAGCACTAAAAGATAGTATGATTTGACATAATTATCTTCTGAAAACTCAAAAGCGAACGTCTCGCGAAATTTTTCTAGGAACAAGCTGACCTCATAACCAATAGAAAGCCCCGACTTCTGAAATTTTTCAACTACATCTTTTTTCTCATATGTATCATCGAACTCGAAAATAAGCCCTCTTACTAAGAAACTGAGGAGTATTGATTCCCTTTCAATAATCTCTGGTGCTACATTAAAAGAAGCAAGGTTTAAACAGTGTTGCCCCCGATAAAATATTGAAATATCTTCTAAAAATGCATGCTCAACCTTGGCATACTTCTTAAAAAAGACGATACGATAAGATGTCACCCCTGCAAGGATAAGTAACTTTTGTTCTTGAGCTTTTGAGAGTTTTCGCTCGATCTTTAAAGTACGCTTTAAAAAATTGATATCAATAAATTCCGGAGGAAAAGCATCCGAGAAGGGCTTTTTTCCCAAAGTATTGAAAAGGTGCCAGTGTGTGAGGTAAAGAAAATAACGTACACCAAGTTCATCTCCCGAAAAATTTGTCGCGTTTGCCAAGTCAAATTCGGCTCTAAAAGGGAGCATAATCTCTTTTACTTGAGTCAATAACTTGTAGACTGTCGGTTCACTAAAATTCAAATCATAGGC
>CAACWI010000231.1_pt1 | contig 11023 bp, 13 predicted proteins | sample 2275591 | NCBI WGS metagenome assembly CAACWI01 (sample SAMEA5312452, study PRJEB27640) | indoor metagenome | biome: indoor environment; feature: uncontrolled; material: polymer tiles stone | place: Germany | collected 2014-07-07
CGTTATGCTATCTTTAGAATGTTCTATGTTTCTATTCTTTTAGCTTCTCTTGGATTTTTAGTCAACAATATTGTCATATCTATGGGAGTATCAACACCTGTTGCTCATACTACTCTTTTAATGACCCTCGTTTTCGGACAAGTATTTTATATGATAAATTGTCGAAGTATATCAAAATTCTCTATCGATCAAAACATGTTCAAGAACCGAGTGCTCTGGCTATCTTTGCTGGTTTTATTAGTCCTACAGCTTGCTATAGTCTATATCCCAACAATTAGTAATGCTTTAGGCACGACAAGTATCGGGATTAATAATCTCATTTATGCTTTTCTGGCTGGGCTTACAGTTTTTATTGTAGTAGAAATAGAAAAGATCATTTCACATCGTCTCTTTAAAAATTTATTGTAGAAAACAAAATGATTGATTTTAGTGAATATCAAAATAAAAAGCTACTGAAGAGCTAAGTTCAGTAGCTTTTTATTTTTTAAACTAGCCTCGCTTCATATACAAAAGTGGGTAAGGGTTTCCTTGCTCATCAAACTCCGTTCTTTTATAGACTTCAAAACCCATATATTCATAAAAACCCTTAGCGCGTGGATTTTGTTCGTTCACAGCAAGGTCATTAATGGAGTATTTAGTAATCCCATACTCGAGAAGTTTCCTACCAAAGCCCTTACCTCTTTCCTCAGGTTCAATAAAAAGCATCTCTAGATGACTGTCGACAATTCCCATAAAACCAACAAGCGTATTCCTATCATTTTTTAAAAGAATTAAACGAGGGATTTCTTTTAGAGCCTGAGGCACATATTTTTTAATTTCACTTATTTCATTATCTGAAAGGAAGAGGTGTGTAGCTCTTACAGAACTTTCCCAAACTACCAATAATTTTTCTACTAAATCTTCAGATCTGTCTTTTAAGTCAACATCTACGACTTTCATTCTATTATGCTCCTCAATACAATCTTATGTCTCATCCTAACATATGATGAAGCATATTTCAATCTATAAAAGTAAATCCTATCTTTCTTCCCGCAAGAGTTTTGGGCAGTCTTGGTATACCTGTTTTGCAATATTAACAGTATTTTTAAGTATATTGTTGATATATTTTTATATTAATTTGTATATTATGATATAATATTCACTAAAATTAAAATAATTTAGGAGTTTTTAAATTTATGGAAAAAACCATTATCCCCAAAAACTATAAATCCATACTGGATATCTATGATACACAGACAGCAATTGGATTTATTAAACGTTGTTTTGAAGAAGCACTGACAGGAAGTTTAAAACTAAAAAGAGTATCTGCCCCCCTTTTTGTTGATGATCATTCGGGATTAAATGATAATCTGAGCGGAAGCGAACGACCTGTAACATTTGATATCCCAGCATTGAATAATAATAATGGAGAAATAGTACACTCTTTAGCAAAATGGAAAAGAGTGGCGCTCAAACAATATGACTTTCACGTGGGGAACGGCCTTTACGCCGATATGAATGCCATTAGACGTGATGAAGAGTTAGATAATCTTCACTCTATATATGTTGACCAATGGGATTGGGAACGAGTGATTTCAAGAGAACAAAGAACTCTTGGTTACTTAAAAGAAACAGTTCAAGGTTTAGTGAATGCTATCGCTGAAACATCAAGTCGTTTACATACAAAATATCCAAAAGTAGAAACAGTCATAGATACAAATGTTTCTTTCATTACAAGTCAAGAATTAGCAGATCTTTACCCGGAGTTAACATCAAAAGAAAGAGAAAATGCTTATGTTAAAGAGCATCCAACAACTTTTATCTTACAAATTGGGGATTTATTAAAGCATGGTGAACCACATGATAACCGATCACCAGACTATGATGATTGGACTTTAAATGGTGATTTACTCTTCTGGTATGAGCCCTTAGGCTGTGCCATAGAATTATCGAGCATGGGAATCCGTGTCGATGATAAAGCTTTGCTTACTCAGTTAGAAAAGGCTAATGCTAAAGATCGTTTAGCGTATCCTTTTCATCAACAAGTGCTTAATAATGACTTACCATTAACAATTGGGGGTGGTATTGGACAAAGCCGTATGTGTATGTTGCTACTTGGCAAAGCACATATCGGTGAGGTGCAAGTTTCTTTATGGGACGAGGAAACAATCAAGGCTTGCAAAGATAAAATTTTTTTACTATAAAAGTTACTCGTTACAAACTGCATTTTATAATTAAATCCTGACATTGGATTAATCTCAACAATGTTGGGCTTTTTTTTGAATGGATGTGATGTTTATGAAAATTTGTAAGTATAACCTCACAAACTAAGAAAGGCAAAAAGTTCATCTATTTACCAGGCGCTAATACTCATGATTGCTTTTGCAATATTAAAACGGCTACTGAAGAGCATGTCACTAGCAAGTCTGTTTTATATTGATATACCCAATATAAAACGTTGTTTATTGTCGAATTTTAGTGTATAATATTGAATATACCAATATTACGTGAAGGCGAGAGCCACCATTGATAAAAAGATGGTGAAAGTGGCAGGACGTACAACAGGAGAGCTTATTGGAGTTCAAAAAGTTCCGAGAGTATAGGAGGAAGAAGGAAATGGTAATATTAATAACTAAGAATAGTAGTTCATCTTGTAGGAATGCTAGAGCGTGGTTAGAAAATCACCAGATAGACTATCAAGAGATAAACATAAGCCGTCACCCTTTTAAACTCACTCGAGAAATTTTGATTCAAATATTAAGTTTAGAAGAGGAAGGTTTATCTGCATTATATGGTCGTAAGAAAAAATCAGATCCAAAATACCAGTGGCTTATGACTAGTGTGGAGGAACTGTCATTAGACTCTGCTTTAAGTTTCTTACAAAATCATCTGGAATTACTCTGTACTCCCATTATTTTTGATGAAAAACGAGTGCAGTTAGGCTATGATAATGAGAATATCAGAAAGTTCATCCCAAAGAAAATAAGAAGAGTGGATGCAAGTAGTAAAATTACTCAGTTAAGGCAATTAGAGTTACTTGCAGGATGAAATTTTATTATAGTAAAGATTTTTACTTGAAACTAACGATATCACGGGGAAGACTTTTAAAAACAGGGTCGACCATATTGGAAAAAGCCGAGGCAGGAGTTAAAGGTTTAGTACCTACGAATACAATCAACGATGAAGAAGGGGATAATATTTTTAGTATTATACCAAATAATCAAAATATCAAAGGCATCAAAGTGGGTGATACTTGCTTTCTAAAAATTACAGATCAAAATACGTTCGCAGGTCTTGTAATCCTCAACGTTGATATAGTTAAGTAAAAAAACATATGAACGTAAGGAAAAACTTCACAATTTAAATATACTTCAAGTCTGATTAGCTTGAAGTATATTTTTTTGATATAATAGTCGACGTAGAAGTTTCTATGGACGGTAGTCTTTCGGGAGGTGATGCTTATGAAGATTTTGTAAGTGTAACCTCACAAAATAAGAAAGGCGAAAAGTTTGTCTGTTTATCAGGCGCTAATGTTAATGATTGCTTTCGCAACATTAGTACTAGCATTAAATGATAAAAACAAAAAGTAACCATCCATAACTTTAGCGAGTGTTGATGATTACTTTTAATTAAAATACGGCTACCGTTCTTAAAACGGCTACAGAAGGGCTTGTTACCAGCAAGCTCTTTTTTATATTCTTATTATAACATATATGAGAAAATTGACAAGTCAATTAATCCAACCTTCACATAACACTGCATATATCAATATTATGTGAAGGTGACATTATGATTATTGACTATAATTATGAACCCCGACGTGCAATTTTTTTGAAGATATAAAATCAAATTACGCTTCAATAGAATGTGTGGAGCGGAAACTGTACCCTTTAACAACGTCGCTACGCGTTATGAGTCGTTCTGATAACTCTTAATGGGCAGCATTTGCAACAGGAGAGCTTACTGAAGCTCAAAAGAAATTTAGAGAAGAACAGAAGGGAGATAAAAATGATAACTCTAATTACAAAAAAACAGTAGTTCATCTTGTAGAAATGCTCAAACATGGTTAGATAAACACAAAATAGAATATGAGGAAATAAATATAAGTCGTTACCCTGTTAAACTTACTTGAGAAATTTTGATTAAAATATTAAGTTTAGAAGAGGAAGCCTTAACAGCACTATATGACAGCAAGAAAAAGTAAGACCCGAGATATCAACGGCTTAGGAGAAGTATAGAGGCAGTGTCTTGCAAAATCACTTAGAAGTAATTTGTTCCCCCATCATTTTTGATAAAAACGCATTCAACTAGGCTTTGATAGGGAAAATATCAGAAAGTTTATACCAAAGGAAACCTGATATTTTAAAGTTGAAATTTTTTATTATTGAAATAAAAAATAATTAATGATACAATAAACTCAAAATTGAATAAATCTTCAGGGCAGGGTGAGATTCCCTACCGGCGGTAAAGCCCGCGAGCTGCTTGCAGCAGGATTCGGTGAAATTCCGGAGCCGACAGTATAGTCTGGATGAGAGAAGATATAGAACCATAATATTTTAGTAGTATTATGCTTATTTAGTCTACAATCCTGGAGTGAAGTTATCTTTCACTCCATTTTTTTGGATATTTAGGCCTTTTTAGTGCTACAGAATTTGGAAATATATTAATATCAAAATAACGCCTTGGAAATTATCCGAGGCGTTATTTTTTTGAGGAGAGGGAATTTTGAAAGACAAAAAATATTATATGAGCCGTGCTTTAGAGTTGGCGAAAAAGGGAGAAGGAACTGTAAACCCTAACCCGAAAGTTGGAGCAGTTATTGTGAAAAATGGAATAATTATCGGAGAGGGTTATCATAAAATTTATGGGCAAGAACATGCCGAAAAACTTGCACTTTCTTCATGTGTAGAATCTCCCGAAGGTGCGGATATGTATGTTACCTTAGAACCTTGTGCACACCAAGGGAGACAACCACCTTGTTTCGAAGCAATAATAGACCACAAGATCAAAAGAGTAATTATTGGTTCTTTTGACCCCAATCCACTAGTTTCAGGGAAAGGGATTACTCAACTAAAAAACGCAGGTATAGAGGTAGTTGGACCAGTATTAGAAAAGAAATGCACTGAAATTAACAAAATATTCTTCCATTTTATTAAAAACCAAACACCTTATGTCATGATGAAGTATGCGATGACTTTAGATGGGAAGATTGCGACGGTTACAGGGAAATCAAAGTGGATTACAGGAGAGAAAGCAAGAGAAAATGTACATATGGATCGTTCTCGGTTTATGGGCATAATGGTAGGAGTAGGAACCGTAATAGCAGATAACCCAAGTCTCACAAGTAGAGGTAAAGACTTAAAAAATCCGATTCGTATCATTTGTGATACATGGTTGAGGACACCTCTTTCATCTGAAGTCGTCGCTTCTGCAAAAAATTATCAGACAATTATTGCTACATCAAATTTAGATGTAGAAGCCCAGCAACCATATATCGAGAAAGGCTGTAAAATCATAACTGTTAGTAGAAAGAAAGAAAAAATAAATCTAAAAGAACTTATGATGAAATTGGGAAATGAGGGAATAGACAGTATTATCTTGGAAGGTGGAGCAAGCCTCAATGCTTCTGCATTAGAAGAGGGAATTGTTCATAAAATACAAGCTTACATCGCCCCTAAAATATTTGGAGGTGAAAATGCTAAAACACCTGTCAGAGGTGAAGGTGTTCTTTTCCCTGAGCAAGCTACTCAATTTAAAATCATGAATATAGCTTCACTTGGAGAAGATATCTTATTAGAAAGCGAGATTACCTGATGTTTACAGGAATTATTGAAGAAGTAGGTAAAATTGTCAATATTTCTCACCATGCTAAATCATCGAAGATAACAATTGGTGCAAAAAAAATTTTTGATGATTTAGCATTAGGGGACAGTATATCAACGAATGGGGTTTGCTTAACAGTTAGTGACTTTACTCATTCACAATTTACTGCCGATATAATGAATGAGAGTTTGAGTCGTTCCACTCTGGGAAGCTCGAGAGTAGGACACTTGGTTAATTTAGAAAGAGCAATATCTGCGAACGGAAGATTTGGCGGACATATTGTTTCTGGTCATATTGATGGAACAGGAAAGATAATAAATATAAAAAAGGAAGATAATGCAACTTGGTATACAATTGGAGCGCATAAAGATATTATGAATTACATTGTTGAAAAAGGCTCAATAGCAATAGATGGTATAAGTCTTACTGTTGCTGACTTAACCAGCTCTAGCTTTAAAGTTTCAATAATACCTCATACTATTTCTAACACCATTTTAAATGATAAAAAGATAGGAGATAAGGTTAATTTAGAAAATGATTTATTTGCCAAGTATATTGAAAAATTTATTTTAAACGATAATGAAAGGATAACAAAAACTAAACTCACACAATTTGGTTTTTAAGGAAGACAAATGTTTAAATACAATTCAATTGATGAAGCCATTGAAGCACTTAAAAATGGTGAAATTATCATTGTTTCGGATGACGAAAATCGAGAAAATGAAGGTGATTTAATTTGTGCTGCCGAGTTTGCGACTACGGAAAATATTAATTTTATGGCTACGCATGCAAAAGGTTTAATATGCACGCCAATGAGTAGTAGCTATGCAAAGCGATTGGCTTTAACACAAATGGTCGAAAATAACACAGACAACCACGAAACAGCTTTTACAGTTTCTGTAGATTATGCGAGTACAACAACAGGTATATCGGCTGTAGAAAGAGGACAAACAATTCGACGGTTAACGGATGAAACCACTGTACCAAGTGATTTTAGGAGACCAGGGCATGTTTTTCCTTTGATTTCCAAGGATAACGGTGTGTTAGAGCGCAATGGACATACTGAAGCTACAGTAGATTTAATGAAAATTGCCAACCTTAAAGAAGCTGGGGTTTGTGTTGAAATTATGTCTGAAAATGGTAATATGATGACTAAAAAAGAGCTTCAAAAAAAGGCAAAAGAATGGGGCCTCAAATATATTACAATCAAAGATCTTCAAGAGTACAGAAAAAAGAATGAAATCTTTGTCGAACTGGTAACAAAAGCTAAGCTTCCAACAAAGTATGGTGAGTTTGATATATTAGGTTTTGTTAATCAGTTAAACGGTGAACATCATGTCGCACTCGTTAAAGGAGAAATTGGCGATGGAAATGATGTTCTTTGTCGAGTGCACTCCGAATGCTTAACAGGAGATGCTTTTGGTTCTCTAAAGTGTGATTGTGGTGAACAATTAGATAAAGCATTAAAACAAATTAGCAGTGAAGGTCGTGGTATTTTACTCTATCTTCGCCAAGAAGGTCGTGGCATTGGGTTAATAAATAAACTGCGTGCCTATCAGTTACAAGACCAAGGACTGGATACAATAGAAGCAAATTTAGCTTTAGGCTTTAAAGAAGATGAAAGAGAATATTATATAGGTGCACAGATATTAAAAATTATTGGTGCAACTTCTCTACGTTTGTTAACAAACAATCCAATAAAGATTAATAATTTATCGGACTATGGTTTAAAAATTAACGAAAGAGTCCCACTACAGATAAAAGAAAATATCTATGACGAAGGGTATCTAAAGGTAAAACAGCATAAAATGGGCCATTTATTATCTTACAAATAAGCGCCCTTTCAAAATAAAGAAATATAGAGGAAATAAAAATGGTAAAGTATGAAGGAAAATTAGTAAACAAGGATGCAAAATACGGGATTGTAGTTGCACGATTCAATGAGTTTATCAACTCAAAGCTTTTAGAGGGAGCACTAGATGCACTTAAAAGACATGGTGTAGCAGAAGAGCAAATTGATATTGCATGGGTACCTGGTGCATTTGAAATTCCTTTGATAGCTCAAAAAATGGCTGATCAAGAAAAATATGATTCAATTATATGTTTGGGTACAGTTATTAGAGGATCAACTTCACACTATGACTATGTGTGTAGCGAAGTGTCAAAAGGTATTGCACATGTTTCATTAAACACTGGAATCCCAGTTATGTTTGGTGTATTAACCACAGAGAATATTGAGCAAGCCATTGAACGTGCTGGAACTAAAGCAGGTAATAAAGGATTTGAGGTAGCCACTGGAGCAATTGAAATGGTTAATTTGATTAATGAAATAAGTATAAAGGGGAATATCTAAGATAAATCAACCTAAAATACTAATGTTTATTAAAAATACGGAAGAACTAACCATTGAATCTCAACTTTATTTTTTATAATTATCTGGAATTGCTCTGTACTCCCATTATTTTTGATGAAAAATGTTTCCAGCTCAGTTATGATGGGGAAATATCAGAAAGTTTATAACCAAGGAAATAAGAAAAGTAGATGCAAGGCAAAAGATGACTCTTTTAAGAAAATTAGAGCTACTTGCAAGATGAAATATATCATATAAATATCTTAATTTAGTTTGCTATAATTAAGTTACTGAATCTTTTAAGGAATAAAATTATAATGGAATTACGTGTATTAAGATATTTTTGGACAGTCGCAACAGTTGGTACTGTTTCTGGAGCTGCAGAAAAGTTATTCATAACCCAACCTACTTTATCTCGTCAAATCCGAGAGCTGGAATTAGAACTCGATACTCAACTTTTCATTCGAGATGGTAAACATTTGGTGCTTACTGAAGATGGACAGTTTTTAAAAATTAAAGCCGAAGAAATTTTACAGTTGGCAAGTAATACAGAACGCATATTTAGTGATCGTAAAAAAGCGAGTTTAACAGGTCATTTAACTATTGGTGCGCTTGAAGGACTCACGACAGTCAAAATTGCTCAGACACTTCAGAAGCTAACAAATGCTCATCCTGGTTTCACTTTTACTATTCTGTCTGGTAATGCTGATCACATTAAATATAAATTAGATAATGGGCTCGTTGATGTTGCCTTTTTATTAGAGCCGACTTCGACAGAAAAGTATAATGTAGAACGCCTTGATATTTCAGAGAAGTGGGTTTTACTGACTCAAAAGGATTCAGAGATTTCTGACTTAGAGTACATTACTCCTGAAGTATTAAAAGAGCAACGCCTGGTTATATCAGAGCGTTCAGAAATACGTCAATACTTTGCTGATTGGATTGGTTGTAAGGTAGATGAGTTAAATATTGTTGGTGGTTATAATCTTGGATTTCATATATTTGAAATGGCAAGAGCAGGAATTGGTGAAATTATTGTGACAGAAGGAGCTCTCATCCGTAATTATCCAGATTTGAAAGCCATTCCACTAATACCTGAAGTGCGGACAAATTCTCTGTTAGCTTGGAAAAAAAATGTACCCTTAACGCATCCCACGCAAGCATTCATCAATGAGTTCTTACAAGGGGAATAATGTATATGCTTTTTAGGCATATATGCCATTTAAAAAAGCATTTCACAGAGGGGTGCTTTTTTTTTTATAATAAGCACATGAACATTAAAGTTACTTACACACGAGTACTATTGCATGATTTGACATAGTAGTTGTTGAGAAACTCCTTTAGAATTGAGATTAAATGAAATTCAACCAGCTTATGAAGCACTCGAGAAACAAATCTACAGCAATTAAATTATTACTGAGGATTGGAAAATAAAATGGCAAACGTATTAATAATTGGCGCAACAGGCTCCCTCGGGCAATCACTTCGCAGAGAACTATCAACTACAAATCATAAACTAACACTTTTCTCTCGGTCTGCTGGACGTTTATCTGATTTAAGAGTTAATGAAACAGCTATGGCGGGGTCTGTGACAAATCCAATTGACTTAGAAAGTATATTAGCTGAACAAGAGATTGTTTTTGCTGCTTTATCCGGAAATCTAACAAAGATGACTGAAGATTTAACGATAGCAATGGAAGAAACAAAAGTCAAACGCCTAATTTTTATTAGTTCAATGGGTATTTACAATGAAATTCCATTTTCAGTTGATGCAAGAGGTAATCTCAAAAATAATCCTATGTTAAAAGATTATCGTAATGCAGCGGACATTGTGGAACAATCCAGTCTTGACTATACGATCATTCGTCCAGGATGGTTTGATAACGGGACAGACGATTACAAAATTACGCATAAGGGAGAACCATTTAGAGGTTATGCTGTTTCGCGTGGAGCAATTTCTAAATTGGTCCATCAAATAATTGAAAAACCGCAATTATATATTAACGAAAGTATTGGTATCAGCCGCCCTTAACAAAAATATACAACAAAATTTGATATATAATGAAATAGGAGAAAAAATGATAGAAAAAGTTACTGCAGGACAAGATAACTTGGGAGATTTTGCACCAGAATTTGCTGCATATAACGATGAAATACTTTTTGGTGAAGTGTGGGAAAATCCTACTCTCACTCCCAAAAATCGTTCAATAATTACACTAAGCGCCTTAATCTCTAAAGGAGCTACCGAACAATTAAGTTTCCATTTTCATAGGGCAAAGGAAAATGGTATAAGTAAAGAAGAAGTATCAGCATTAATTACACATCTCGCTTTTTACGTTGGCTGGCCTAATGCTTGGAGTGCATTTAATATTGCAAAAGAAATTTATAAGGAGAAAAAACAATGACAGAATATAATCCATTATTTGGTAAAGGTGACTTAAACATTGACTATGCAAAATTTTTTATTGGAGATTCTTATTTAAATTTTTTAGCAAGTCAAGGAGATATTTCAGTTAATAATGTTACGTTTGAGCCAGGAACTAGAAATGATTGGCACACGCATAACAATGGTTTCCAAATCCTTCTTGTCACAGATGGAGAGGGCTGGTACCAAGAAGATGAAAAGCCTGCTCGAAAACTTACTAAAGGAGATGTCGTAAGCATTTCAGACGGTGTCAAACACTGGCACGGTGCAACAAAAACCTCTTGGTTTAGTCATATTGCAATTAGCAAGGGGACTACTACTTGGTTAGGAAAAGTAACAGATGAGTATGAAAATTTATAAGGAGAATAGAAAATGAAAACAACAATTTTTGAAAAAGCAGGTTTGGTAACAGTTCAAGAAGTGGAAAAACCAAAATTACAAGCAGA
>CAACWI010000251.1_pt1 | contig 10893 bp, 6 predicted proteins | sample 2275591 | NCBI WGS metagenome assembly CAACWI01 (sample SAMEA5312452, study PRJEB27640) | indoor metagenome | biome: indoor environment; feature: uncontrolled; material: polymer tiles stone | place: Germany | collected 2014-07-07
ACTTGGGCTTATCAAGAGTGGAATAAACAAGAAAATGTTTTGCCTATGGCTGATTTTTTTCTTGAAACAATCCTCTTGACCTCTACAAAAGTCTTTGTCGCTAAAGATAAGGGGAAAATTATCGGCGTCGTCGCTGCTGCCCTCACTCCTGATCTCCTTCCCAAAAGTCGGATAAGGTACCGCCAACTTGAAGCTCTGAGTTTAATCATCAACCAAGGAAAACCCGAAACTGTTTTTGACTTTTACTTGGAAACCATGAAGCTCAATGAGGAACTTATACAGCAAAGCAAGGAAACCTTTGATGCTGCCTTAAACCTCTTAATCTTAAATGAGAACTACAAAGGCTTAGGTCTTGGCAGTAAACTCTATCAGCTTTTTCTTGATTACTTAAAAGAAAATAAAGCAAAAACCTTCTTCCTACTTACAGACAGCTATTCTAACTATCCTTTTTACGAGAAGAAAGGCTTAAAAAGAAGCGCCGCACAGCGCTTCTCATGGAGTAAAGATGCAGAAGTTTCAGAAGAAGATGTTGAGGAATATTATGTTTATGCAGGGCGCGTAGAACAATAATATATTGTTTAAAATAAAAGACACAGTTACCTTACTAAAAGTAACTGTGTTTTTTTTGTACTTAATTTTTAAAACTTCTATAAACATCTTCTACAAAAACTTGAGCAATTCTTTTCTTGAAAGCTTCGTTATTTAGCAAAGCGCCGAAGAAGTCCTGGTTTTGCATATATCCTTCCGTTAGAGCATTGTCCATCTCATCATCAAGAGTAAATCTAAAGTCCTCTCGTGTGTTAACCTGAGCAGATGCCTCTAGCCTCTTATTTTTCTTGAGCAACTCTCGGATAGCAATACCACTTGTAACACCAACTGTATCATCAATATCGAGATTGAGTTGCTCATTGATTTCATCAATAATTTCAGAAAGTTTTTTCTCCTGATCCTCAGTGATATCTCCAAGACTTGGTTTATTCAGCTTCACTTCGTAGTCTTCGGGTAATTCTGCTATATGATATTCACCTGTTTGCTTATGTTTCATATAATCCACAACAATTTTATCTGCTATTGAGAAATCATTCCCACCTAAGCGGACATCAATCATTTTGACTAAAGACTGTAAGTAATTATATTTTTCATGCAGAACTTCATTTTGGTAAGCAGTTGCTTGTATCAAAAATGTATACATTCTCAGAAAGCCCCGAATTGTTTTCTTGATTGTCAGCTGTTCTTTTTCATCATATCTTTGAACCAGATTATAGCCTCTATTCAAAAGCGCAGTCATTTTTTTCTTATCTCGACTAGTACGCTTTTCTTGATAAAGAAACTGATTAAACTCATGAACAACATCATCCTCTAAAATAGCAAAGCTATCAATTTTTCTTTGCAAATCCAAAATATCACTTGGAGAAATGGTTTCGGCTAAAACTGTCTCCCGATAATAAGGCGCAAAAGCTTTATTAATGTCTTCGTAAGTATTTTTAAAATCAAGAATAAACGTTTTTTTATTGTATCCTTTAACAATACGATTAAGACGTGATAATGTCTGAACAGCCGCCACATCACGTAACTTCTTATCTACATACATCGCAACAAGTTTCGGCTGATCAAAGCCTGTCTGGTATTTATTAGCTACAATCAGAACTTGAAAATCATCTGTATCAAATTTATCTTTCAGATTTTCTTCTTTGATTCCGTTAATTGATGCTTCTGAGTACTCGGTACCTTCTAAATCAACCTTACCAGAAAATGCAACTAAAGCACCCATGCTTGTAATATGATGTTCCTTAAAGTAACGATTGAGTGCTTGTTGATATTTAACTGCTGCCTCACGGCCACTTGTCACAATCATCGCTTTTCCCTTACCGCCAAGTTCAGCCATAATATCGTGTGTGATAAAGTGGTCCATAATTATTTCAATTTTTTTGTTGATATTTTCATCAGATAATTCAATAAATTTTGCTATCTTACGTTTTGCAACGGCAGTTTTAAATACAGGATTTTCTTCAACAACTTTATTGAGTTTGTAATAAGTTTCGTAAGTGACATAGTTATTTAAAACATCAAGAATAAAGCCTTCTTCAATAGCTTGTTTCATACTATAAACATCAAAAGGTTTTTTACCAATACCATCAGGCTTGGTTTCACCAAAAAGCTGTAATGTTGTTCCCTTAGGTGTTGCAGTAAAAGCAATAATAGATATGTTATCCTGTTTCCCTGTACGGGCTATTTCTTGCTCTATCGCATCTCCTACGCTCACTTCTTGAACTTCATCAATGGTACCGTCCTCAAAGTCTGTTTCAGTCAGAACTTGACTGACAGCACTCATGTAAGAACCAGTCGTTGAGCTATGTGCTTCATCAATTAATATGGCAAAGCGTTTCTTTGCTGTTGCACCCGTCGACATCCATTCAGACTTATTGATCTGCGCAAACTTATGAATCGTTGTGGCGATAATCTTCGTATTACTTGCCAAAGCATCTGCTAAATCACTGGATGTCGCTTTGTCATCCATGACTTTAATCACACCAGATTGATGACTAATAGCCCGAACAGCATCTTGCAGCTGTCGGTCTACGACGATCCTATCCGTTACAATTAGAACCGTGTCAACCACATTTTTATTTTCAGCATCATGTAAACTCACCAAACTGTGTGCAAGCCAAGCGATGGTATTCGTTTTCCCAGAACCTGCGGAGTGCTGAATCAGATAGTTATTTTCCGTAGCACTGTTTCGCATATCTTCTAAAACACGTATCACAGCTCTTCTTTGCTGATAGCGTGGAAAAATAATATCTTTCTTATCTGGTGTTAAAAAGATAAAACGTTCGATTAACTGAAAAATGCTCGCTTTTGTAAGAACTTCTTGCCAAAGATAAGCAGAATCTGCACCGTCTTCATTATGAGGATTCCCTGCGCCTTGCTCAATTCCTTCTCCTCTTCCCATGTTAAAGGGTAAAAAGTAGGTGTCTTGACCTTTAAGTTGTGTCGTCACAAAAACTTCTAAAGCATCAACAGCAAAACAAGCTAAAACACCAGCGTTAAACTGGAAAAGTCGATTTTTAGGATTCCTACCTTTTAGCTGCTTAATCCCATCTTGAACGCTTTGTCCACTTGGGTTATATTTTAGCTCTATCGCAAACAAGGCCAAACCATTCAGAAAAATGACCAGATCCACCCGTTCCATATTTTCATAATTGACCTCTTCCATGACCGACAAATGATTTTGAGCATAAAGTTGGTTTGCTTTTTCATTAAAATTTGTGGCTGGTTTGCGGTACATCAAATCTAGTTGAACATTTTCAAGAAAGACACCATTTTTTAAACTGTAAAGTAAGCCATTCTTAATAATTTCTTGATTGATAACATTAATAATGGTTTCACGAGATAACTTTTTTTGCAGTTTTTCTAGAGTTTTAGGCTGTGTAGCTAACAGAAAATTCCAAAGTAACTCCTTATCCATCGCAATGCGTGCATCATAATGTATCGCCTCACGAATTTCAAATCCATTAAGTTTCTGAAAATCCTTCAAAATCCACTGCTGAAAATCATAACGTTCTTTAATATTAAGATTTGCCATTTGTTTACTTTCTATAAATCGTCAATGCTGAGTTCATTGTAGCCTTCATAATAATAACTGTTATCAATACCTTTCATGAAGGTTTCTCTTCCCAGATCGTTTGTCAGCGCATGTTTGAGAACATGCTTGATTTCAATGTCTTTAATCGGGCTGCGCTTCATAGCAGATAAATAATCCGCTTTTTCAATGGCGTTCCAATCCACAACCTGCCCCAAAGATTTTTTGAAAATCAAGTCTAACCAGATACGCCCCGCACGACCATTCCCTTAACGAAAAGGATGTGCCACGTTCATCTCCACATACTTCTCGACAATCTGCTCAAAAGTCTCGTGCGGCATCTTATCAATATTTTCAAGCGCAACAGAAAGATACATTACTGGCGCAAAACGAAAATCATCCTTAGCAAGATTAACATCACGAATCTGTCCAGCAAAGTCATATAAATCACAGAACAAATAATGATGGATCTGAGCCAAGCCTTTAAAAGTCCCAACTTCTATCTTATCAATATCACCAGAATCAAAAAGCTGCTTTGCCTTTTTCTTTGTCATGATTTCTTCCGTGCGGCGGAGTTGGGCGGAGTTTGTTATGCTTAGTTTGTTTTTTAGGGTCATACTCTCTCCTTACTATTTTATAATTTAACCTGATTACTATTAATAATTTCACCAGTTAATTTTTCATATTTTTCAGGAACGAGTAATGGCCTAACAATTCTAATCTCTCTAGTTGCTTCTATAAGTTCTGGTGAAAAGAATTTTAGATTTTTCTCTATTACTGAAAAAAATGTCTGATTATTGTTACTCAAAAAATACTTCTCAACTATATTAAACATGCTTTCACCATTTGAATCATCAAGTTCAGTTTTAATAAAAGAATCTAACCCCATTGGAAATAAAAATTTTGAATTTTGTGAAATGAGTTTTTGATAAACCAAATACAACGTGAGTGAAGCTTTGTTTAAATCAGTACCATTATTATTCAAAGACGTATAGTTTCCAAAATCCCTGTCTAATCCAGACTCAATTTTTAATTCATTATCTATCAATCTAGCTAAGTAAGCAAACCTATTTTTAAAATATACTTTTTTAGATTCTAGCTCTTTTCTCAATTCTCTAATTTCTTTATCAAGCGTTTTTCGTAGTAAAAGTCTCTGCTCTTTTTTCAAATTTGTATTTATTTTCAAATTCTCTAATTCTGTTATAACTTTTTTACTGACATAATCATCAATTTTATCAATAGACTTTATTCTAGATATTTTTTCGTTGTACTTTCTAAAGTTTTCTTTTAATTCTTCAAGATATATTTTATTCTTTTTGTATTCTTTTTCGTTAGCAAGTATCTTTGTTTTCAAAATATCGGAAAGCATTCCGATTTCAAACTCATTATCTTTTAAAGCTAACCTTGTTAATGACTGCTCTCTAGTTAATATCGAATGACAATGAGTACACTTTAACTCTATTTCCTTGTAACGTTTAGAAGTTTCACTTGAGAGTTTTTTTAATTCATCTAAATCTTGTTTATTAATATCAAGTCCAATTTTTATTTTTGAAAGTTTTCTTGTATATTTAGAAATTTCATCACTCAGTCTATTAGTGGTTAAGGTGTATTCATTTAATTCATTCTTCAAAGAATCAAAATCGATTTGTGGAAATTCTTCAATAGTTTTTTCATCTTGATAAGAACTGATTACTTCATCAAGCTGCTTGTACTTATAATTCAATTCTTCAATTTCTTTTGAATTTTTCTGCTTAGATTCATTTTTTTGAATAAGTGGTACATTAGAAAGGTTTAAATAATATTCCATAATAGTTTGAACTGGTTTTTCATAACCTCCCAAACCTGAAATTGAATTTTTAAACAAAATGCCACTCCAAGATTTATCTTGGTCAATATAAAATGGTGTTAAAACAGCGTCCATGTATGCTAAAGAAAATTCAGTCTGTTTTTTTCTTAAAATTTGAAGGTTCATCCCCATTTTTGACTGTATCCAGATAGAATAATCAAGTAAATTATCAAATTCCATAATATTACCTGCTTCTTTAATAATGAAAATATTGCCAAATCGTTTAATAATAATAAGCTCTGAGTCTATAAAAACATCAACTTGAAAAATGTAGCTTTTGTATTTCCAGCCAGGTTGAAAATTCTTTATATCTGCTCCCAAAGAGTAATATATTGACTTCATCAAACTTGATTTTCCAATAGTATTTCCATCACTTATTATCAAATTTGATTTATTCGAGAATCTAAAAGAATTGGCTTCCTCTTTCTTTGGATCAATAACAATAAGTCTATCAATAATTAATTCAGACATTCAGTACTCCTTCTAAAATATTGCAATATGCTGAAATGGTAACAGCATACTTTTCAGCTTCACTCATACCAGTCAAAATATCAGAAGATATTGTTGTCATGATTATCTCGTTTTCATTTACTATTTCAAGTTGAAAATTTTCTTGGATTTGTTTTGCGATTTTTAAACGTAACTCATAATGCATAACTTCAATTTTTATATTTTCTTTTTCTATTAGAGCCTTCATATATCTACTTAATGGTAAACTTTGTAAAATCTCCTTGAACTTCACAAAAGTTTCTGTTTTTCTTAGAATATAGTTTAAATCTTCAGTAGTGATTAACTTCTTAAACCTATCATTTTCTTCTTGAACTTCAAATTCCGATTTTTGAGAAATAATCCTAAACATCTCATCTAAAATTTGATTGTTTTTATTGTCTACAGAAATTCCTTGTTTTACCATTTCTCCAGTCAAAAAAGTTCTCGCTACTTCTAATTTGGGAGCAAAATCTGATACCACCAACGAAAATTTATCAATTAGCTGGTTATTTACAATTTGCGCATGATCAGAAGAGAGAGAATATGAACTACCAAATAGTTCATCATCAAGCTTCTCTGACATTTTCTTTATATCTGATTTAGAAAAATCATGAACTACAATTTTATAGACAGAATTTTCATCTCCGTTTGAAAAGTTTTTTTCAAATACAGAAATTTTGCCTTCTGGCGCATTAGCTAACTTAGTAACACTTAAGCTTTTACCACTTTTAACTTGTATATATGCATGATAGTCCTCATGCATTAAAACTTCGAAATCATCATCAGTTTCGATGAAAACATGAAAATTGGGTTCATTATAATTTCTGATGCATACAAGTGAAATTACAGCATCTTGAAAATTAAATCCTCTTATAGCTCTTGCCCCACCATTATCAGATACCATAACCCCTCCTTTTCCCAGTAACAACTTCATAAATCAAAGTTTTACGCTGTTCTGCTATATTTCTCAGTTGCAGTTCTTTAATTTGTAGAATTTCGTTAATTTTATGTATTTTTTCGTCAAGATAATCGGCAATCGCTTTCTGTTCTGAAAATAATATTGATGGAAATGGTACTTCTCCCAGTGTTTGACGTGTCATTTGTGGTATAGCTGTTTGATTTCTGTCAATTTCAGCTGTGTTAATCCAATATGCAGCAAATCTATTATCCATCTCTTTTTTAGGTACTCCAATAAGTAGCCTGATTACTGGATAATAATCATAATTCCTCGGCTCTGCATATCCAACATCTCCGCGACCTGTTACCGTAAAACTTCCTTTGCCAAATCGACTTTTATTTGAATATCCAAAAATTCCATGATTTTCCTTAGAATTGGATAAAACTGGGATGTAGTGCAATTCGTCTGGCTCTTTACTCAGCTCACTTTCACTAATATCACCACCAGCAAAAATATCAAAGAAATATTTTGTCTTTCCAACTTCCCAATCCTCAGGAATCTCACCAATCCAATCCACCCCTGAATCTTTAAACTGAACATTTTTATCCAACCCTTTAGTAACAGTTTCATAAATCAGAGATTTCTTATAGGCGCGGAGTTGAGCAATTTCGGCTTTGAGGAGGTTTGTGGCTTGGTCAAATTGCTGGGATTGTTTGTCAAGGTGGTCTGCGATTGTTTTTTGTTCTGATAATGATTTAGGAACAATAATCTTTAATCGCTTTAACTCTTCAAAAGTCAGTCCTTGACGGACGCCAGCTCCCATACCATAAAATACTTTTTGAATATCATAATCATAAAACAAGTAGAAAAAGTATCTTGAATCAATCTCCCCTGAATTTTTAGGCCGAATCGTCTGATAGGCTGACGTAATGATCCCTTTTTCTTTAGCCAGACCTACCCGCAAACTTCTTTGGTCATTCTGTAAATCGGTTAGCCTGAACACAATATCGCCATTTTCAATAATATTATAAGTTTCAAAACTTTCCGGGAGTAAGCCTATACTCTTTTCAATATCTTTTTGGATAATTTTTCCATAACTCAAAGAAAGTAAATTTTTCTCTTGGTTACCTATATTTTTGCGCTTTACCTGCTCAAATTTATATTGAATTTCTGAAGTTTCCCACCCTTCAGGAATCTCACCAATCCAACTCACACCTGAATCTCTCATCTTCTCACTCATAGTTCCTCCAAAATCAGCTGTAGTTGTGCTTCTAATGCTTTAAATTCCGCCAACAGTTTCTCTGCAGGTTCTGGCGCTTGGTATTCGTAGAAATAGCGGGTGAAAGGAAATTCAGCACCTACTTTATCTTCATCCCAATAGTAAGCATCGGGTACATGTGGGAAGACTTCCCGCGCAAAGTATTCTTCTACTTTCTCTGAAAGCTTGACGATTTCAGTATCTTTTGTTGTCTTATCATAAACGATACCATTGGCTATTTCCCCAGTTTTATCCGCCTTTTTCGTCGTGATTACTTTTGCCGTTTTGTCCAACTTACTCATAGCAAGTGCTATAGCATTATAGTTGGCTTTTGTGAGTTTTACACCATAAGGTAAATCTGTGATTAATTTTAAAAATTTCTCAAAGTCAGGATAAGTTTGATCTGACTTAGCATTTTCTAGCGCTCCTAATATTTTATCTTGTGATACCTTGCCTTCTTCTAACTTTTTCAGGTCTTTTTCTTCTTTGGCTCCTCGGGGCTCAATCTCTGAAAGAACGCGTGCTTTAGTTTCATCATAAAGTTTTGTAAAGAAGGGAAGGGCTTTGACATTTTCAATCGTTTCATCAGAAATCCTTCCTCGGCGTTGCAAAGGTTGCATCACTGTATACTCTTTATAAAGAAACTCTTCTGTATCAAAAAACTTTACATTTTTATTTTCTGTGTTGGAGAGATACCAGTCGATGACATGAGTAATATTTTCTTCAGACAATTCCCGGCGCTTTTGGCCTAATGACTTACGAAGATTGACAAATTCTTGTGAAGCATCAATAAACTGTACTTTGTCTTGTCGTTCTTGCGGTTTATTTTTGTTATACAGCCAAATATAGATGGAAATACCTGTATTATAGAAAAACTGTCCGGGTAGAGCGACAATCGTTTCCAACAAGTCGTTTTCCAGAATATAGCGACGGATTTGGCTTTCACCAGAGGTTGTCCCACCAGAAAACAAGGGAGAACCATTGGAAATAATCACGGCACGTCCATCTTTATCCAGTTTCTTGAGCGCATGCAAGTGGAAAAGCCACTGTGCATCACCACTTGCTGGAGTATCCACAAAACGTCCTTCTCGGCCTTCTGTCTTCACAAAAAGGTTATGGTCTTCTTTGACTGCTGACTCAACGCCGTCATCCGCATCTTTCCCGCCCCAGCTTTGACCAAAGGGTGGATTAGCAATAACAAAGTTCATTTCTGTATCAGAAAAAGGATCCGGATCCTTAAGTGTATCGGAATTTACAAAATTATCAGCATTGTCCTGACGAATAAGCATGTCCGATTTCCCAATACCATAGGTTTCTGGCAAGAGTTCTTGACCAAAAAGACGTACATTAACCTTATTATTCAGTTGCTTGATATAAGATTTTGTAGTCGCAAGCATGCCACCTGTACCAGCTGCCATATCTAATATCTTTATTTCTTTGTTATCTTGGAATAATTTCTGATTACTACCTGCTAACAAGAGATTCACCATCAGACCGATAACCTCGCGTGGTGTATAGTGAGAGCCAGCCTCCTCATTTTCAGAAAAGCGACGAATAATATCCTCAAACATATACCCCATCTTAATTGAATCCACAGTGCTGGGAGAAAGATCAAGTTCTGAGAATTTCTTAATCACACCATAGAGTCGCCCAGATTTTGCTAAGTTATCAATTTCTTGTTCAAATTTTAAGCTACGCAAAATATCTTGCACACGTTCAGAATAACCTGCGAGATATGTTTCAAAATTTATTTTTATATTATCCGGATCATCAAGCAATTTTTTGAGTGTAAATTCACTCGTGTTATAGTATTTATATCCCGAAATCGTTTCTAGAACTTGTTTTGGTGTATCGTTTTTACTCTTGTAAGCTTGAACTACTTTGTCTTTAGTCTTTGCAAGTGCAGCTTCCAGACGAGCAATAACAAACATGGGGATAATAACATCTCTATATTTGTCTGCACGATAAGCGCCACGTAATGTGTTGGCAATAGACCAAACTAAATTAACCTCGTTGGAAATATTTATATTATTCTTTTGAAAGATGGGATTGAATTTTTCTGACATATTCTATTTATACTCTTTTTTCTTGATTTAGATAGCTCTATTATAACAAATTTACAGTCGTATATCTCTTTGTGACAGTAGTTTTTATTATGCCTATGACGCACTCGTCCGAACAATAATTTAAACATGTGAAATCCTATTTTTTTTACCTTCCTCCACTTCACAAAGTAATCCCACTGTTATATTGTTAGCTCCCTCCATATTCGTAGAATAATTTTCTTCATCTTTCAATGAATTTTTAAAAATTAAGACGCTTAAAATGTGATAATATTTTAGGTAAATATATTTTAAATTGAGAAAAAAGCTTGATAGAGAGGAAAAACAACAATGACAAGAGTAAAATTAAATACAGATAGGCTAAAGGATAATCAATGACTGAATTATTTACAATCCTATCCGAAATCGTAAATTTTTTCTTAGCACTTGGTGTTTTGTCATTAGCACTTGACCAAAGCCGTACTAAAAGAGAGCTTCGGGAGATTAAACGGATTCTTTTAAAAAAGGAATGAAAATAAAAAAGCTTATATCAAAACGATATAAGCTTTTCATTTATTTTCCTACGGCTTCATAGGCCCGCATAAACTTCTCAGCATTTGTTTTAACAGCAGCAAAATCACCCGTTAAGGCCGGTGCTGTCACACCACCTCCTGCACTTACAGCAGTCGCTCCGACTTTAAACCACTCTGCCACATTTGATTCATTAACACCACCAGATGGCATCACATTGATGTAAGGGAATGGGCCTTTGAGGTCCTT
>CAACWI010000205.1_pt1 | contig 10673 bp, 13 predicted proteins | sample 2275591 | NCBI WGS metagenome assembly CAACWI01 (sample SAMEA5312452, study PRJEB27640) | indoor metagenome | biome: indoor environment; feature: uncontrolled; material: polymer tiles stone | place: Germany | collected 2014-07-07
CCTGCTAGACCTCTGAATTGACCTGCTAGGTTAGTACCATATACATGAACATTGTATTCACCAATATTATTTTCATGATTTGCTAAGTTAAATGATGTTGTGTAAGTACCATCAGTATTTTTTGTTGTTTGATACCATCTAATGTCATCTTGGTTATCACGAGTAGACCAAATAGGAGTATCAATCTTAGTAATATAGAATGGAACGTGCATGGTTTTTTTACCTGTTTTATAGGCTTTTGACCTTAAAAAGCAGTTTTAATCACTATAGAACTGTGCTATAATCTTATTATTGTGTGTTTATAACTAAATGATATTATCATAAACATCATTAGTTAACATAAAAAAAGAATGGATAAATATGAAAAAATTGAGTATCGTTATTCCATGTTACAACGAAGAAGAAAGTATTGAAATCTTTTTAACCGAAACACAAAAAGTAGAAAAACAATTACCAGAGTATGAGTTTGAATATATTTTTGTGAATGACGGTTCAAAAGATAAAACCCTAGAGGTATTAAGAAAGGTAAGTGATATACCTAACGTTCACTACCTTTCATTCTCACGTAACTTCGGAAAAGAAGCAGCATTACTAGCAGGACTTGAATATTCATCAGGTGATTACGTAACCGTAATGGACTGCGATTTACAAGATCCACCTAGTCTCTTACCACAGATGTTTGACTTAATCAAAACAGGTTATGATGTAGTTGGAACAAAACGTAAAGACCGTGAAGGAGAATCTAAAATCAGGTCTTTCTTCTCACGTATGTTTTACAAAATAATCAATATTGTTTCCGATACAGAAATTGTTGATGGTGTTCGTGACTATCGTTTAATGACAAGACAAGTTGTTGATAGTATTTTAGAGTTAAAAGAAGTCAATCGCTTCTCGAAAGGTCTCTTTTCTTGGGTAGGTTTCGACACAACCTACATAGCTTATCAAAATAGAGAACGAGTAGCAGGCGAAACCTCATGGGGCTTCTGGTCTCTTTTAAAATATTCAATTGAGGGATTTGTTAACTTTTCAGAATTCTTACTTAACATAGCAACTTATAGTGGCTTAATCGCTTTTTTATCTTCTTTCTTAGCTATCATCTTTATCATCATAAGAAAGCTAACTATTGGTGGTAGTGTGAATGGTTGGGCTTCAATGGTTACCATTATTCTATTTATTGGTGGTATTCAATTGTTATCTATTGGTGTTTTAGGTAAATATATTTCAAAAATATTCCTAGAGACTAAAAGAAGACCAATGTATTTTGTGAAGGAGAAAAAGTGAAACAGCGAGGAAATATAAAAAAAAATAAGTGGCATTATTTGTGGTATGTGTTGATTACTGTTCTATTTTTTGGAATGTGGTTTATTCTAAACCGCTTAACAAAATATACTGCTGATGATTTTACTTATAAGTATGTGTTCATTGACCCAAAACCAAAACCAAACTTAGTTAAAATTCATGGAATAAGGTCAGTTATTGAATCTCAAATAAACCATTGGAAGTTATGGAATGGACGTTTTGTTGCTCATACTATGGTTCAATATATATTGCAATTTAAGAAAGTTTATTTTGATGTCCTAAATAGTATTGCGGTTATCTTACTGTCAGTATTAGTCTTAAAGATAGGCTATTTAAAGAGTAATGCACGTATTCAACCAGTCATGTATTTTATGGTTTTGACCTTCCTTTATTTCTTTATGCCTGATATTGGTACGTCAGTAATGTGGATATCTGGTTCAGGTAATTATTTATGGACTAGTTTGATATATCTAAGTTATGCTTATTTTTTCATTAACAATGTAGATAAATCTACTGGTGTATTTAAAGGATCTGGTATCATATTACTTGCGTTTATTTCAGGGGCATGTAACGAAAATTCATCATCTACAATATTGTTACTATTATTCTTGTACATGATATATAAGTGGTTTGCTTCAAAAGAATGGAACTGGACGTTGTTTGCAAGTTTGATTTTCGGTGGACTTGGCTTTATATTAATGATGACTTCCCCCGGTTCTATTAAAAGAGGTGGTAAAAATTACGATCCACACTTATACGAAAACAATATCAGACTTGTGACAAATCTTTTGTTAGAAAGATACCAGTATCTCTATTTATTTGTTGCTTTGTTAGTATTCTTTGTAGTACTTAAAGGTATTAAATACCAAAAGGACGCTATTGCTTTAAGCGTACTATTCTTTAGTGGATATTTCATTTCAGCATATGTAATGGCAGCAGCTCCTGAAATATCACCACGTACACTCTTCTGTTCATTTATTTTCTTAACTATATCTATAGTGATACTGATGAGTGAGTTATTTGTAAAACCAAAGATTCTCTACTCTTTAGCTATTACAGGAGTTGGATTATTTTTCTTATTTACGAGTTATAAAATCGTTTATTACGATTTGAAGAAAACACATGACCAAGTTGAGGAACAATATCGTGTTTTACTACAATCCCCTAAAAATACAGATGTTAAAGTCCCTTTATTAACAAAACCAGAGACAGAGTATAATGCCTATTTAGCAACCCCAGAAGTTTCACCATTACCGTGGGCATGGTTTAATGAGTGGATGTCTTATTATTTTGGTGTTAAATCTATTACTGGATATGATTATTGGAAGAAATAGATTATGGATCACGCGTAGCGTGGTCTTTTCTTTTTCATTTATTGTATTCCTACCAAATAAAAAGGACTCTTTTAAGGTCTTTTGGTATTTTTAGGTGTCAATTTAAGATTTTGTTTTTATGTTCGTCTCAATTAGGTATATGTTGCAACTTATAGTAAAATATGAGAATAGACAATAAAGAAATAATAAGGAGAACACTTATGAAACAAACATTACCGTTCAACCTAGTTCAAATGACTATTTACAGACGAAAAAACTTGATTTTCAATTTCCTGTTGAAGATGATTACTATTTACTAAGAGTAGAACCTGAAACATGGTCTTTCTGTTCAATGGAAAAAGCTAATCACGTTTCAGAATTTGCAAAGATGTATGAATCAAATTCAATTAAAGAAGAAGATGTCAAAGAAATAATGATTCCAAATTATATTTCTGATACTGACGAATTTTTCTATTGTATTTTTACGAAAGAGAATTGTTGTCGTTTGTTTGTCTTTAATCGAGATATTATTTTTGTTGTTCCTGATTTTCCTTCTTCAAGTCCCATTAGATATAGGAGTTCATCATAAAAAACCTTATTTAGCTTATTAGAATCTGTGAAAATTTCTTTATTCAATAAGTTTTCAGGTGTAAAGAAACGATATAGTTGAGTTAGATTCCCTTTTTTTATTTGTATATTTTGTGACTGTGAAAGGATTGCATCGCTTAAATCAAAATGAGCTATAGTAATACCTTTTTCTATAGCAGAATCAATAAAGGGAGAAATGACATCAACATACAAGAAATTTGTATCAATTCCTGCAAGCTGTTTATTATTAAATTTAGTGAACAAGTCAATCAATTTTTTGTTTTTTGAGAAGTATTTTTCAAATTCTTTAGCTTCAATAATAAACCAGGATAGACCATTTGTAATGATTATTTTTTTTATTTCAAGGTTATTATTTATAAGGCGTTCTTGTAAATAATAAGCAACAGCTTCTTGAAATGCTTTGGAATTCAGTTTTTCTGTATCCATCATTTCAGATTTATTTGTTAAACTTTTACATTCAAAAATAATCCCTAAGCTAGAATTAGAATCTTTTCCGTTATAAACTGCTAAGTCAATTCTTTTCGAAGTGTTTATGAAATTATTTGGAAGTAGTGACGACAAGAAATCTTTTAACAATCCTTTTTTAAATTCTTCACTTTCATCAACATTTTGTTTGAGTTTTGTAAGATAAGTTACTAATTTATCATTAAATATTTCTTTTTCTTCATCTAGAGGCATTATAGCTTGTACGGATTTGTTCATGCTATTTTTTAAAATTATTGCATTTATCATTTTAAATTCCCGTCTTTTATTTGAAAGTTAATGTTTAATTATTTTTAACATTATTATACCATCTTCAAAAAAAAAGAATGTTCTATTAGATACCAAAAAGGCTACCATTTCAACCTCTAATCCAGGTTTTTCTATGATAGTATTGGGTTTTTAAATCTTTTTACTTGCTAGTTCTAATAGGGGGGTAAGATTTGTAAAATTTAAAACTTTAACCCTCATAATACTTTATATATCAAGCTTTTTCAAGATTTTGTTTAGGTTATAACATCATAAAGAAATGGTTATATGAATTCAAACTAACTATATACTGTAAGAAAATAGAAAGGAGTGTTAATGGATGCCATATATTTAAAACAATTTAGAAAAAAAATGGGTCTAAATCAGCAACAATTTTCAAAAGTTGTTGGATTTAGTCAAGCAATGTTGTCTCAATATGAAAATGGTAAGAAGAAATTATCTCTTTCAAAGTTTCAGGAGATAAAATCTCAATTTGGATATGTCACGAAAAATGATAATTCACGACTACAGGTTTTAATTGATTATGTCAGAATTACATTCAAATCTATCAGAGATTTAGATTATTTCTGTCAAAACTTTTTACATTGCTCATTTAAAGAATTTCAGGATATTGAGTCGAAGCTGATGAATTATAATCACTTATGGAAGCGAGGTGATATTTGGATATTCGATTTTGCGGATAAGCAAGAAACTGGAAATTTTCAAATCACACTTCAATTATCAGGTCAAGGATGTAGACAATTAGAATTAATCATGAAAAATGAAAATTTCACCTGGTATGATTGGTTGAGTACTTTAAGAAATGCCTATTGTGATGATATGAATGTTACAAGGTTTGATATTGCAATTGATGAAAAGTATTTGGGTTATGGTCGAGAAAGTGAACAATTTCTATTATCAGACATGATTGCTAAATACTATCGTCATGAACTAGATTTTGAAAGCTTAAGGACTTGGAATTACATTGGAGGAGGTTCTTTGAATTTCTCAAATTTAGAAGATATAGAACAAAATAGACAAGGAATCTCTCTTTATTTTGGTAGTCGTCAATCTGAAATGTATTTTAATTTCTATGAAAAGCGTTACGAGATCGCAAAGCAAGAGAGAATAACGGTTGAAGAAGCTTTAGAAATTTTTGAATTATGGAATCGATATGAGATACGCTTATCACAGAAAAAAGCTAATTCAGTGGTTGATGAATTTATTTCAGGTGTTCCAATTGGAGAAATATCTAGAGGGTTGATAGTTAGTAGAATTGATGTCTATGATGGTAAAAACGAATATGGTGTTTTTAAAGCAGATCAAAAATGGCAGCTAATGTTTGGTGGAGTAGAACCTTTAAAGTTTGTTACAAAGCCGGAACCGTTTAATATTGATAGAACAATACGTTGGTTAAATGATTCGGTATCACCATCTTTAGCTATGATAAGAGAATATGACAGGATCGTAGAGGGTAATCATTTACAAACTATTATGAATTCTGGTGAAGTTAATGATCGTGGCGAAAAAATACTTGAAAATGTTAGATCTAGTTTAGGTATTTCTTAGGATGAGAATTTGCAATACTTAATTAATAAAAACCTCACTCATATGATAGAGTGAGGTTTTTGACATAACACTATTTTTTATGTTTAGTGTTTTTGTGGTTTGCTAAGGTAGTTCCAGCATTAGATTTAACTCTTGCAGATCGACTTGTCGCTAAATCATGCCCAGCTTTTGATACCTTAGTAGAATTTTTATGTTTTCCCATAGTACCATGCTCCTCTCGTCATTATTTGATAGAAATTCATAAGGAGTAGTGATCGGTAGTTATCACAAATTTAAATTCACTATCATGTCTATATTATAACATAAAAATACAACATATAGTGATTATCACAAAAACACAACACAACATGTAGTTGATTGTTAAATTATAAAAAAGAAAAGAGGAATAAAATATGTTAAATACACACACAGAAACAGATGAAAAAATGCTGAATGTAGCTCATGAGCTATCTGAATTGCTAGTAGGTCATTCTTACGATAAAGCGTGGGAAAAAGCTGGAGAGCTAAATAGTTTGCTTAAGAGACGTGAAGAACTTACTTTACAAGGCTATATGGTTGATATGATTGCACAACATTTAAAGTCCTATTATTATCAAAATAATGTTGTTAGTAAAGACCATACAACAATATCTGCAATTGGTCATAAGTTAGAAGAATTTAAATAGTGAAAGAGCAAGTCAGTCTTGCTCTTTTTAAGGAGTAAAATAATGGAAATAAGTGTAAGTATCAGAACATTACGAAATAATAAAGAGTGTAAAGTTGATTTACCAATTAAATTTGAACAGTTGAGAGAAAAACTTGGTTTTGGATCGAATGAGGAACTGGAGTATATTATTGTAGATTCTTCATGCAAATTTATTAAAGAATACGATACTCTAGAAATATTAAATCAATTTTATGAAATTGTTGAATCAATTGATGAAAAGGTTGTAATGGCTTCCCGTGATATAACAGGTTATAAAGTCAAAGATTTTTTGGATTATAATTTTAACTTTGAAGAGTGTTATATTTTACCAGATGTTAATACACAACGTGAATTAGGTGAATATTGGTTTAATGAACTAGGTTCTGATGGAGTTGGTAAAGACAATATGGAACGCTATTTCGACTGTCAAGCCTACGGTCGAGATATTGACATTGAATCAGATGGTGGTTTTACCGATTATGGCTATTTAGTGATTCGAGGTTAAGATATGCTGCGAGCTAATATTGTTAATCTTCAAAATGAAAAAGGTTCATGGTTTAATTTTCCATTGTATTTTGGAAAGTTAAATAGAATTGGTCATTCTGGTTCTTATGAAGATTCTGTTCAAATAATATCATTTGAAGGTGATTCAGCCTTAAGGCTTGGTTATTATACATTACATGAGTTAGAACGATTGAATGCAGGGATTGAAGGTCGTCTATGATTGCCATTATATGAACTCATGAAAAAGGCAGAAATCAATTACTATGTGAGTTAGATATAATGCAATTTACAGAAAATCAAGTAAGAGATCGCATGATAGAGAGGGGCATCAAAGATGATGCCTTTTTCGTTTGTGGTTTTACTGATTGGGAAGTTGATCGTATGATGACACTATCAGATGTTTACTTATTAAAAAAATCCATAATTGGTCTTTATGATGGTGATGATTATATTGTTCAATATCTACTAAAAAAAGGCTATTCTACACGTTCAATTGTAACAAGATATTATTTATTTTTATCAAAAGATGAGAATAGAGTAATGAAGGAATTATTGAAGAATGTTGATTTGGGGTCATTGATTGATTTCTGGCAACAGTAAGGAACTTGGGTAAATGCATTAAATGTTTACATAGAAAAAGGTGTTTTACTAAATTCAAAAAAAGGATTTTACCTTTTAACAATGGAAGGGGGTTAGATGAACTATTTACAAAAAATAAAAAAGTTTCTGTTGAGATATACAAAGAAAGAAAAAGGAGGAAAACAACCTAAGACACGAGAAGTAAAACAATGGACAGCAAATTTTGTTGTTTATGGGATTTTAGGGTTGTTATTTATTGCAGGATTTTTTGGATCATTGAGATCTATAGGCTTATCTAATCAGGTACAAAATTTAAAAGAAACAGTAGTTGCTGTTGAAGAAAAGTCAAAGAATAAAAAAACTGACAATTCATTAGATGTATCTAGGGTTCAATATTACATGAATAATTTTATTTATTACTATATCAATTATTCGGAAGATACAGCTGATCAACGAAAAGCAGAGTTGGAAAATTATTATTCTTTTTCAAATGCAAGTATGACAGATGATGTTAGAAGTCCTAGGACATTACAGACACAACGCTTGATTGGTGTTGAAAAAGAAAAAGACTACTATGTAGCTTTGATGCGTGTTGGTTATGAAGTTGATAAAAAGTCATATCAAATGAATTTAGCTGTCCCTTTTCAGATGCAGGATGGATTACTTGCAATTGTTAGTCAGCCTTATACTGTGGCAGATGATTTATATTTAGGTAAATCTAAAACGTTTGAGAAGAAAACTCCATATCAGGTAAAGGAATTATCGAAGGAACAAATTAGGTTCATTCAAAAATTTCTACCAGTTTTCTTTGATAAGTATGCTTTGAGTAATAAGACAGATTTAAAATTGTTAATGAAAAATCCACAGTTGATGGGAAAAGGATTTAAAGTCAGTGAGTTGGATGTCAATAATGCAACTTATTACCAAGAAAAAGATAATCAAGTAGTCCAGTTAAGTGTTACATTTGAGGACTTGGTAACTGGTGGCACACGATCAGAAAATTTCACATTGTATTTATCTAAATCGGATAATGGTTGGTATGTTGAAAAATTATATCATTATTTTAAATAGGAAAAAGAGGTTATAAAAAATGAATTTAGCAGAAATGAATAGTTTACTTTTAGCAAGTGGGCCAAATGTAACAGGTCTTAAACAATTCTTTCAAGGGGATGGAATTTATCTCATTAGTGTGATTGCAGTTTTCCTAATTATTAAGAATTGGAAGGATGCGAACTGGTTGAAAGTATTTTCGACTTTAGCCATTTATGCCATTATTGTATCAATTCTTAAAGGACAACAGATTCTATCCTTCTTAGGTGGAATGCTTCGTTGGTTTGGTATAGAAACAGGGTTATAAGCTATGGATGAAGAGAAATATTTTGATTATAGTAGGGGATTGAATGCTCCTTACTGGATTCAGGAAGTTAAAACAGCACAGGGGAAGTTGATTTGGTATTTTTCTACACCAATGCAATTATCTTTTTTTATTGTCTTCTTTATTATTCTAATGTTGATGTTAACGGTATGTTCACCATTGATGCAGGTATTAAATAGTTTAACACATTCAATATCTATGCTTCTTTATTGGTTTGTACCAAATAAGCTTTCGAAGTTTTATGTTGAGTATGAACCACAAGGTAAGAAAATGCACGTTTTTTTGTGGGATTATTTGAATTATTTAAAAGATTTCGGATTTAATAAACAGGGAATTTATCAAGGGGAACGTGTTGAAATAGTAGAAGAAATAGTTTTTGAAAAAACAAATATTTAAGTACTAAGAAAGGAGATTAGATGGTAAAAAAATTGGAATATCCGATTGATAGAATACATCAAAATTTAGCTTTACGAAAAGATAAAGTTGTTGTCGCATACTATCGCATTCCAAATACACCAATCACTATTACAGATAATGACAAAAAAGATAGTCATAAAACAAAGGTATCACAGGTTATTAAAAAATTAGCTAAATATAAAAATCTTGATATTTCATTAATACCAAAAGATTATCTTCTTGGCGAAAAGATGTCGGACTTTGAAGGGGATCTAGCAGATGATGTTAGGGAACTTGGTTTAGAAACGCTTGATTTTACAGTTGATACGTTAACTCGTGAAATGGAAATACCTTATCAGTTTGATTGGCTTATTGGTGTAGACCTTGGAAAAGGTTTATATAATGCTAATATTAAGGATTATATTTTTAATCAGTTTGAATCGGTTGCTTCAAATATTGCTTCTTTAGCAGGCTTTGAAATGGAAGTTGATAGTGAGTGGTATAAAGGGCATTCCGAAGAAGAATTACTTGTTTGTAGTACTTTATCAACTTTGCAAGCTAAACGGTTAGCCGAGGAAGATTTATTTTACTATCAACGGATGCAATTCTTAAGGTATATACCTCATGCCAAAAAAGAGGTCATTGCGAATAGGGAAATACTTAATATTACGGACACGTTGATTAAAGAAAAAGCTGGTGGATTTTTAGAGCTAGATAGTCCTTATGGAAAATCATTTGTGACAATTCTTCCAGTTGGTAAGTTTTCAACTATTTTTAATGGATTTCATTTAGGTGAGTTAGTTCAAAGGATGAGTTTCCCAGTTGAATTACGATTTAAGTCAGAATTTATTGATAAGACAAAATTAGGCGGTACAATGGGGCGTTCTAATACTCGTTATGATCAGATTATGAAAGAAGCCTATTCAACTAATACGGTTCAACAAGATGATATCTTAATGGGTGCTTATTCACTTAAGGATCTCATGAAAAAAGTAGGTAATAAAGAAGAAATTATTGAGTATGGTTGTTATTTGGTTGTGGCTGGCTCTAGCTTGAATCAGTTAAAACAACGTAAACACTCTATTTTAAGTTATTTTGCAGATATGAAAGTCAATGTGCATGAAGCTAGTTATGATACACCTTATCTATTTCAAGCGTTACTTTATGGTCAAGATTTACAAAAAACAACTCGTAAGTGGAATCATTTGGTGACTGCTAGAGGTTTTGCGGAATTAATGCTTTTTACAAATACGCAATCAGGTAACAGGATTGGTTGGTATATTGGAAGGGTTGATAATCGATTAACTGCTTGGGATTCAATAGACGATGCTATTATGGGTTCTAAAAATATTGTTTTATATAATGCGACCGTTGCGAATAAAGAGGATGTTGCTGGTAAAATTACTAAAAATCCACATGCTATTATTACAGGTGCGACAGGGCAAGGTAAATCTTATTTAGCACAGATGGTATTCTTGCATACTGCTCAACAAAATGTACGTGTCTTGTATGTTGATCCAAAACGAGAATTAAGACAGCATTATTTAAAAGTAGTTTCTGATCCAGAATATACTAGGAAGTTTCCATTACGAAAAAAGCAAATTGAGGAAATGAA
>CAACWI010000201.1_pt1 | contig 10554 bp, 9 predicted proteins | sample 2275591 | NCBI WGS metagenome assembly CAACWI01 (sample SAMEA5312452, study PRJEB27640) | indoor metagenome | biome: indoor environment; feature: uncontrolled; material: polymer tiles stone | place: Germany | collected 2014-07-07
CCAATTGATACAGATAATGACGGCAGAACAGACTTGATTAAGGTCAATATTATTAGACCCAAAACAAGTCATAAAATTCCAACCATGATGACGGCTAGTCCATACCACCAAGGTGTAAATGAAGTCGCTAATGACAAGAAGCTCTACCAAATGGAAGGGGAACTTGTTGTCAAAGAAGCCCATGAAATTCACTGTAAAAATCAATTAATTGAAAAAATGCCGACCACTGATGCAGCACTTCCAGTTACTGGCAGTCAAGAAAGCTTTACTTATATCGACTCATACACCCTCAATGATTACTTTTTAGCACGTGGATTTGCTAATATCTACGTCTCTGGCGTGGGGACTGCAGGTTCGGATGGCTTTATGACGAGTGGGGATTACCTTCAAATTGAAAGCTTTAAGGCTGTTATTGATTGGTTGAATGGCCGTGCAAAAGCCTTTGCTAGCCACAAACGCGACAGCTATGTCCTTGCCACCTGGTCAAATGGATTAGTGGCAACAACAGGAAAATCCTATCTGGGGACCATGTCTACCGGGCTGGCAACCACCGGAGTTGATGGCTTGAAAGTTATCATAGCGGAAGCTGGCATCTCATCTTGGTACGACTACTATAGAGAAAACGGTTTGGTTTGCAGCCCTGGTGGCTACCCAGGGGAAGACTTGGACGTACTGACAGAACTAACTTACTCCAGAAGCCTCTTGGCTGGTGACTATCTCCGTCAAAAAGATAAGTACCAAGCCATGTTAGCAGACCAGTCGCAAGCTTTAGACCGTACCAGTGGGGACTATAACCAATATTGGCACAACCGCAACTATCTCTCGCATGCTGACAAGGTCACTTGTGATGTGGTTTATACACATGGTCTTCAAGACTGGAATGTTAAACCAAAACAAGTTTACAACATTTTCAACGCTCTTCCTGCTTCGATTAAAAAACATCTCTTTCTTCATCAAGGACAACATGTTTATTTACACAACTGGCAATCCATTGACTTTAAAGAAAGCATGAATGCCTTGTTATGTCAAAAATTATTGGACCTTGAAAATGAATACCAATTGCCAACAGTAATTTGGCAAGATAATAAAGCAGCACAGACTTGGAAGACTTTAGAATTATTTGGTGGTTCAGACAGCCTCCAGTTACCACTGGGAGAAGGTTTAGCGACTATTAACAATAATTATCCAGATCAAGAATTCACAGCATATGGTAAAGATTTTAGGACATTTAAGGCGAGTCTATTCTTAGGGAAGTCAAATCAAATCCACATCGATCTGACATTGGAAGAGGATCTCTTGATAAATGGGCCTGTTACTCTAGACCTAAAGATTAAATCTTCAGTCAATAAGGGACTTTTATCAGCTCAGCTATTGGACTACGGAAAAGCCAAACGACATAGTGATTTGCCTAGTGTTTTAGAGCTAAGAACTATTGATAATGGTCAGAACTTTGCACGTGAAGATCTAAAAGAATTGCCTTTCAAAGAGTCGGACTACCGTGTAGTTTCTAAAGGGGTTATCAACTTGCAAAATAGATCTGGGCTTTTGCAGATTGAGGAGGTTATTCCTGACCAATGGATGACCCTTCAATTTGATTTGCAACCAAGTATTTATCAATTAAAAAAAGGTGACCAGCTACGTTTAATTCTTTACACAACTGACTTTGAACACACAGTTCGTGATAATGAGGACTATCAGTTGACAGTGGATTTAGAGGCATCTAAACTAAAGATACCGAAATAAGTACAGAAACATAGGAGAGAAACATGAAACAAGTCGCAAAAGAAAAATACGGCAATAGCTTTCATTTTTGGTACCAAGCAGACTTGATGTCTGACCATGAATATGGCAAAATTTTTAATACAGATTTTGCCAACTTAGATCAAGTTAAAGAAGTAATTCTTGCTGATATAGGGCAGGCTCAAGATAATCAAGTCTACTATTGGTATTTTGGAGAAACTCTAGAAGAGACAGTTCTAATGGTCAAGATTACTAACCAACAAGTTGATGCTCAAATCAATCTAAAAGACTTTGATTTTGCCCTCAACTGGGATGCTATCAAATTCTGGAAAGAAGATTTAGAAAAAAATCTATTCAACTAAAAAATAAGGTATCCTTTGGATACCTTATTTTTTATGTTAGGAAAGGAGATATTGAAGCAAATTCATAAATTCCGAAGTTTACCCTAAAAAAATATCATCAACTGTGACTGATAAGACTTCGGCAATAGCTTTTAATTTCTCATACTTAGCTCTTCGTAGAACAGCTACATCTTTTTCATAGCGGGCAATAGTTCTAACTGAAATATCAGTTTTATTGGCTAACTGTTCTTGCGTCAATTTTTTAGCCAATCTCAGTGATTTGAGAGATGTTTGTGACAATTGGTGACCTCCTTTTTATTTATTAAGGAATTATGATATCTATATTATAAACTTCGGTTTTTATGAAGTCAATACTTTCAGACAAATTTTTTTCAAAAACTTCCGATTCTAGGTGCTTTATGATATGATATGATTTAGAAATAGTTGGAGGTCAAAAATGTCAGGACAAAAAAGTCTCTTTGCTCGAAATTTAAAATATCTTAGATTAAAAAATAAGATGGAACAATTAGAACTTGCTGAGTACCTTGGCCGTAAAAGTTCCTCTTCAATTAGTGAATGGGAAAAAGGGAAGTATACTCCAAAAACAGATATCCTTGGAAAAATTGCTAATCTCTTCAAAGTTTCTTTAACTGAACTAATGGAGGTCGATTTAGCAGATCGTCAAAACTATCCCCTCCCGAAACGTCATTTGCATGACCTACAAATGATCTCTGAACAGCTCGATGAGTCCTATTTTAAAAAATTATTGGACTTTGGCGAAGAACTACTAGAAAAACAAAATACTAATAACAAAAAATAGCCTCTTTATGTACTGACCCCCAATTGTTAGATTTTATGTCTAACTTTTAGGGAGCAGTACATTATAGGAGACTATTTTTTTATTCAATAAAATCAGGACTGTAAGTTTTCTGATTTGTTTAGTAGCTGAATATCATTTAGTAAATATAATATTAATTATTTTCAAGAGCGATTTTTCTGGCCAAGTAAAAATTACCTACAGTGGCACTCCCGTTATTCTCAATGATTGGTGTCACGATATAATCCTCTAAGGGAGGGACTGTAATATAATCATTTAAGAGTTTACTAAATTGTTTTCTAACTAGTTGTAAAACATGATTTTGTGACATTACACCTCCTCCTAAAACAATAATTTCAGGTCTAAGAGTTAACGTAGTCTGTAAAAGAGATTGTGCAATATAATATGCTTGAATTTCCCAAACAGAATGATTCTCCGCAATATTTTCCCCACGAATACCCGTTCTTGCTTCCAGACTTGGTCCAGCAGCCAGTCCTTCTAAGCAATCCTTATGAAATGGACAAATTCCAACAAACTCTTGATCTTTTGGATGTTTTGCTACAAGAATATGTCCCATTTCGGGATGCCCAATTTGACCAATTTCCATACTTGCTTGAATTGCTCCCGCTCCGATACCTGTTCCAACAGTATAATAAACTAAACTATTGATGTCCGATCGCTGTGTCATTTCACCCTGAGCAGATGCGTTTACATCAGTTGTCACATGAATGGGAACTTGTAAAGATTCTGTTAAGAATCCAAAAAGATTTGTATGTGACCAGCCCATCTTTGGTGTGTCTTGTATACAACCATAGGTTTCTGATCCTTTAATAATATCTATTGGCCCAAATGAGGCTAGAGAAATAGCCTTTAAGTCAGATGTAAATTGTTTAAAGTAATCAACTGTTTTAGTTAGAGTTGATTTTGGATCTTCAGTTGAAAATTGCACACTATCAATAATGTTCAAAAGCTTGTCACCAACAGCACAAACAAATTTAGTCCCGCCAGCTTCGATACTTCCATATAATTCATTTGCCATCTCTTAGTACTTTCCCTTCATTACTCATTTGTGACCCACTTAGACTTGGTTTCTTCAAGGATTGGTTGACTGTTTGTCAAATAGTAAGTTGAACTTAAAACTGCTTGTCCATCATTTACAATGATTTCAATTGCATTTTTATCAATGATGACTGTTAATTTATCAGCCTTAATTTTTGATGCTTTCAAGTCAATTGGCCACTCTTCCTCACCTTTGATGACTTGAGCTTGTTCAGAACGATTGATATAAACAATATCTTCTTCTTGATCATAGCCGAAGTGAATAGCATCACCCTCTTCACCAAGTCGATAGTGTATCGAAGATGAAGGATTTGTGACTAATTTTCCAGCTGTCTCTACTGCCTGATTTAAAGGTAAAGTTGGGAGATTTTCAACTACCTCTACAAGAAATGCCTGCTTAATTCCATTCTCAAAGGGATGCAATTCTCGTGGCATAGTCATTTGCCCAGCCCATTTATGATTTAGTTCATGCGTTGGTAAGGTTCTTCCCCAAGTATGCATCCAAGCAATCATAATACGACGACCTTTTTCATCAACTAATGTTTGTGGAGCATAAAAGTCATGTCCTTGATCAAGTTCTGTCAGTGAATCCATCTTAAATGTTTTAGTTTCCCAATCAACTTCACCTTTTAAAATCACTGAAGAATTAATATTTGTAAAATGAAACTGGTCTCTTGGAAAACGCATCGGTGAAAGAACAAGGTATGACGTGCCGTCAATTTCGAAGTAATCTGGGCATTCCCACATCACTCCCTGATTTTTCTGTCCCTCGAGAAAAATTGATTCAAATGACCAGTCAATCAAGTTTAATGATGATAAGAGTATAATACTACCAACATGTTTTTTGTCTTGTGCAGCTACAACTGCATAGTAAATACCATCCTTTTCAAATACTTTTGGATCCCTAAAATCAGACTTAACAATTGTATCAGGAAGGATTTCTCCAGTGGCAACTGGGTTCTTGTCCAGTTTTTTGAATGTAATACCATCTGTAGAGTATGCCATATTTTGAACCTGCTGATTCCCATTTTCAGCATCAATAATATTTCCTGTATACATCAACCACAATTTATCATCTTTAACAATAGCACTACCTGAGAAACAACCATCTTTATCATATGGCATATCTGGTGCCAGAGCAATTGGAAGATGCTCCCAAGTTAAAAAGTCTTTTGTTTTAGCATGACCCCAGTGCATTGGCCCCCACTCACTTCCATATGGGTAGTGTTGGTAAAAAAGATGATATTCACCTTTGAAAAAGATAAAGCCATTAGGATCATTAATCCATCCAATTGGAGCTGTAAAATGAATTTCTGGTTTAAATTGATTTTTCACGGATTGACTGTTTTCCTTGGTAAATGCATTTGCTTTTTCAATTGTGAATTTATAAGTCATTCTTTTTCTCCTCTTATTTGGATTCTAGATAATCATCATAATATTTTTGTTTAATACTTAAATACTCTGACAACCCATATTTTTCTAATTCTTTTTTGTAAGCATCCCACTCTTGATCTACATTACCTTTAGTAATCCACTCAGCACGTTTTCTTGCAATGAAATCAAGCATATCTGCTTCAATTTGAGCTATTTTATCAAGGTCTTTTTCTTTCATGAAGACTTTAGGATAAGTATTCTCATTCTTCATATATGGTACATAATTTTCTTTTAAAATATCTAAACGCCATTTAGCATCATCAGGCATAGTTGTCACTTTTCCATAATAACTATCAAGAATGGCTAGTGGGCCTCCAACTTCAGTTTTCTGTCTAATCTCAGTAGGAGCTGTACCTTCCAGTGGTAAATGTTTCAACATTTTATTTGCTTTATCAAAACTAAAGATATTTTGTTGTTTTTTATCACCATATGTACCCCAGTTATTTTGAACAGACTGTAGTGGTTTATATTGTTGATCAATCCATTTTGCTGTTAATTCTAAGTTTTTATTGGAACTTGTGATAACCATTTTGTCACGCGCAAAGCCTGAATTATTAGTTCTTGTCACATTTTTTTGTCCATCAGGGCCTGCTAATACTGGTAATACTTCGTAATCATCATTATCGCCAGAGATATTATTTTTATCCCAAGTAAAGTAAACACCATATTTTTGTTCACTACCTTTTGCAACATATGAATTCCAGTCCTGTTCGAAGGCTTCACTATCAATTAATCCTTTTTCTTGAAGAGAACGAATATATTTGACACCCTCTTTAAATGAATCATTGTCAGCTGTGAAATCTACTTTATTATCATTTGAAACAACAATATGATCATCATTGTCTCCTTCACCAAATGCGCCAAACAATAACTTCATATCTTCATTTCCAGGTTGATTAATAAATGACATTGGAATTTCATCAGCTTTACCATTACCATTAGGATCTTTTGTTTTAAAAGCTTCCAGAACAACTTTCAATTCCTCTGTAGTTTTAGGCATTTCTAACCCTAATTTATCCAACCACTTTTTGTTAATCCAAGCCATATCATTAACACTATGGATAGACTCTTTGCCCTGACCTAACTCTTCAATCCAAGGGAATGAGTAGATATGCCCATCAGGTGCTGTAATCATAGATTTATATTCAGGTTTTTCTTCTAACACTTTCTGAAGATTCGGCATATATTTTTTAATCAAATCTTCTACTGGAACAATTACCCCTTGCTTAGCCCATGACATCAACTCAGTATCGGATGCACCATCATTATGAATGGCATCTGGCAAATCACCACTTGAAATATCAAGATTTCTTTTTTCACCGAAGTCAGATTGATAGTTTGTCCAATCAATATGGACACCAGTTTCTTTTTCAAGTCGTTTTAAAATCAATTTATCATTTGGGTCTTTTGGAGCTAGCGCTGAACTAGTCGTCATAAATTTTAATGTAACATCTTTTTTAACAGGGAAAGAAACATTTTTAAGTTCATAATCCGGACTAGAAACCTCATTTTTTGATCCACAAGCAGTTAATAGACAAGTACTAGCTAATGCTAGCATACCAACGTAAATATTTGATTTTTTCATCGAAAATCTCCTTTAAATTTTTACCCTTTTAGTGATCCTGCCATAATACCTTTATCAAAATATTTCTGGAAGAATGGATACATAATAATCAACGGCAAGCTTGAAATAATAATCGTTGCATATTTAATCATTTCTGCAATCTTTTTCATTTCATTCATAGCTGCCTGAGCCCCTATCATATCTTTACTAACTTCACTTTGTATTAAGATATTTCTTAATACTAATTGTAGAGGAGCTAAATCTGGATCTTTTATATAAATCATTGCATCAAAGTAGGAATTCCATTGACCTACGAATGCATATAAGAATAGAACAAACATAATTGGTTTGGCTAATGGCAACATAATCTTGAAGAATATCTGCATATCATTTGCACCATCAATAACTGCAGCTTCCACTAACTCATCAGGAATACTCTGAAAATATGTTCTGGCCAAAATAATATTCCAAACATTAACAGCTCCTGGAATAATAATTGCCCACATAGTATTTAACATCCCTAAATTCTTAATTAGTAAGTAAGTTGGTACTAACCCACCACCAAAGAACATGGTAAAAATGAGGAAGTAATTTATCCATTTCCGTCCAACTAAATCCTTTTTTGACAATGGATAGGCTGTTAATACAGAAACTGCAACAGTAATAATAGAAAATAAAGTTGAATAAATAAATGAATTTAAAAAACCTCTTAAAATTGCTGAGTCTCCTAAAACTCGCTTATAACCATCAACTGTCCAATCATTTGGATTTAAACTTAAACCTTGATTTGCTAATACTTGTGGATCCATAAAGGATGCGATCAGGACATATCCCAATGGTAAAATTGTTATCAAAATTAGAAATCCCAGTAGAATTTTATTAACAATAAGAACTCGCTTATCAAAATCTGAATATAATTGTGTATTCATTGTCTCGCCCTATATCCCTTCTCCATTATTCATCCGTTCAACAATTTTATTAACAGAAAACAGGAGAATCATATTGATGACTGAATTGAATATTCCAACTGCTGTAGAATAAGAATAATCTCCTGATACAAGACCAACTTTATAAACATAGGTAGAAATAATTTCAGATGTTGTTAGATTTAATGATGTTTGCATCAGGAATGCTTTTTCATAACCAACATTCATAATATTTCCTGCGGCTAATATAAATTGAATAACCATTATTGGTTTTAATGTTGGCAAATCAATATGGCGAATACGTTGAAAAATATTTGCTCCGTCTAATTGCGCTGCCTCTATTAGGGATGTATCTACATTAACCAAAGTAGCCGTGTACAAAGTAGATGCCCAACCCATTCCTTGCCAGATACCACTAGAAATATACAAAGATCTAAAATAATTAGGATTTGTCATAAAATTAGTGTTAAAACCAAACATTTTTAATAAATCATTGACTGGACCTTCTATAGAAAAGAAAAGAAAGAGCATACCAACAATAACTATGACTGAAATAAAGTTTGGTGCATACAAAATTAATTGTAGTTTCTTTTTAACTCTATCACTAACTAGCTGATTCAGCATAATAGCTAAGATAATTGGCGGAAGAAAACCTAGCAATAATCCGAAAACACTTAACTTGATTGTATTCATTAATATAACTTCAAAGTTAGGGGAAGAAAGAAATTGGTGGAATTCTTGCAATCCAACCCAAGGACTCTTCAAAATCCCTAATAAGGGGTTATAATCTTTAAAAGCAATTAATATGCCGTACATTGGGACATATTTGAAAATAAAAGTTAAGAGTAAGCCAGGTAATAGCATCAGGAAAAGTAACTTTTGCTTTTTCAGTCTTTCTACCACGTTTGATTTCCCGTTCTTTTGTTTCATCATATTCTCCTAGTTTTTGAAACGTTTCATTTTTATTTTAAGAAAACAACGTTTCTCCCGATATTTGAAACGTTTCATTTTCTTTGATAAAAAAAAGTAAATTAATTTCTACAGCTAAATTTTATCATTGTTAGCGCTTTCTGTCAATAACTAATTTACAATTTTTGTTGAACTACCTTCTTCAAAGGTAATTGGCAAAATTACTTGTGGCTCATGTGGTTGATTATTTAAGATACACATTAATATATGGATTGCCTCATTAGCCATTTTTTCTAATGGTTGTTTTATTGTGGTAACCGGATAGTGTCGTTCCTTGGCATATTTAATACCGTCGTATCCTATAACTTGAACATCTTCAGGGACATTCTTTCCTAACTTCTCCAATAATGAAATTGCTGTCATTGCTGTAAAATCATTTATTGCAAAAATACCATCAATTTTGGGGTTCAATATGAGAAATTGTTCTAATTGATGATCATAATCAGTAAATGGTTCTTCTAAATCAAAAATAACATAGTCCTTTTCTTTTTGAACTAAATAATCCTCAAAACCATCTCTTCGACGTTTTGTTTCATTGATAGTCTTATTGTGACTACCTAAAAATGCCAACTTGGTGCAACCATGTTCAATTAATTTTTCCGCCGCTAAATTACCACCCGAATAGTTATCTGATGTTACACAAGGAATTTCCTTATTAACATATGTTCTATCAATGCTAACAAAGGGGATACCAGAAGCCAAATAATCATCTATTGGACTATAAGTAATCGCTATTATACCATCAACCTTATTCTGCTGAAGCATATTAATATACTCAATTTCCTTTCGACTACCATCTGTATTACATAGTAACAATTTATAATTAAGCTTACTTAAACCTTCCTCAACATAATAAGCAAATTCTGCAAAAAAGGGATGCCAAATGGTCGGTACAATCAATGCTATTGTTTGAGTTTTACTTGTTTTCATACCTCTTGCGTATGCATCCGGAATATAGTGCAATGCTTCAATTGCAGAGGCAACTTTTTCTAAAGTTGATTCCTTTATTCCGGCTTCATTATTTATAACCCGAGAAACAGTTCCTACACTAACACCAGCTAGTCGTGCCACATCTTTCATTGTAGATGTCTTTTCCATATTAATCTCCTTTCATTTATATTTAGATTATTTTACCACGTTTGCAATCGTTTTCCAACATTTATTATTTTCTTTATGCATTATTAATACATCAATTCTTTCTTTTATTTGAGTTAAATGAACCGACAATCTTTTATTCCAAACATAGTTATGACATTTGATATTATAAAATCAAACTGTATAAAAATGAAGACAAATATGTGTCTTCATTTTTTCTGTCTTATCGATTAGTTTTTTGTTTGCGAGAGAGTAGTTTCTGTTTGCAATTGGAAATGCATTCCGCTATTTCTTTTTGGAACTTAGTCTGCGGGGATTGCTGACTGGTTGTAGTAATTTGTTAATGGTCTTTGGGTGATGCCATGTTTTTGATATATGGCTTCGGCTTTTTGGGTGAGTGCTTCAAGTTGTGCGTTTTGATCTACTGATGCTTCATCAGAATCGCGGGCAGTCAAAAGAATGACTGGGATTAACTTATCAACCTCGCGAATTTTCTCAAGAATAGAAAGCCCATCTGTTCACGGCATCATAATATCTAAAATGAGTAAATCAGGATTTTTAACCAAGAAAGGCCCCATAAAGACTATCCCCATTTTCAAAAGCCTGAAC
>CAACWI010000100.1_pt1 | contig 10529 bp, 9 predicted proteins | sample 2275591 | NCBI WGS metagenome assembly CAACWI01 (sample SAMEA5312452, study PRJEB27640) | indoor metagenome | biome: indoor environment; feature: uncontrolled; material: polymer tiles stone | place: Germany | collected 2014-07-07
AAGTGTTTAAAGTTTCCAGGAGAATCTTTCCCATAAATCATCGGTGGACGAACGATGCTCACCTTAAACTTAGAATCTGACAAATCTAATAAATACTCATCCGCTTTAAGCTTCGATATACCATACTTCGTTACAGGTCTATGCTCTGTATCCATACTTATCACTTCAGGTCGGCCTACAGATCCTTCTAAACCAAACACAGCCATCGTACTAAAGAATATAAATTGCTTTACACCTCCAGCCTTTGATTTATCAGCTAACTGTTTCGTCAATTTATAGTTAACATCCATAAAACGTTTCAAATCTGCATTAGGTTCATTATTATGTACGAGTGCAGCTAAATGAATAACAACATCATAATTATTAAAATCTTTCTCCATCCACTTATTGTCACGTACACTTATCTGATCAACCGTACATTGATTATTTTCCAGGAAATGAACTAAGTTCTTACCAACATAACCTGAAGTCCCAGTAATTAATACTTTCTTCATCACAACCAACTCCTTACTTATTAGTGCTTTACACCCTCCAACTCGAATATCTTTAATAATGTCATAAAAATAATCTTCAAATCAAAAATAAAAGACTGATGCTTGATATAATACTCATCATACTTAACTTTCTCGTCATCGTTTAAATCATCGCGACCCATAACTTGCGCGTAGCCTGTTAAGCCAGGTCTAATCTTATGAATATCACGTTCAGTACGTTTCTCAATCAATTCATACTGATTGTATAAAGCAGGACGAGGTCCAACAACAGACATATCACCTTTAATAATATTAATTAACTGAGGTAACTCATCAATTGAAGTCTTACGAATGACTTTCCCTACCTTCGTAACGTAACTCTTGCCACTTTCAAGTTTATCAGTAGAAACATTAGGTGTGTCGACCTTCATTGATCTGAACTTATAAATATTAAATAGTTTATTATTTAAACCCGGACGCTTTTGTTTAAATAATATCGGCCCTGGAGAGTCGAGTTTAATTAATACAGATACAATAACAAAGACTGGAAAGAACAATATAAATACAATTGTTGATGTAGTAATATCAAATGCTCTTTTCATACTTTCACTTCCTATTTCAATATTTTTATATATTTATCAGTTGAAATATTTCTTGTATAGTTTTTCTGATAAATTTCATAGGCGTTTTGACCTTGCAAAGCAAGTTCTTCATTAGAAATTTCATTCATATAATTATATAACTTCTGAGCATCTCCATTACCTATATGGACTCCAGCATTATATTCAGTTATCTCATTAACGATATCTGTACTCTCGTCTAAAATTGCTACAATAGGTTTATGTGCAGCCAAATAACCATATATCTTACTAGGTACACCTAATCCTTTTCCTTCTTTAACTAAAGAAACTAAACAAATATCGGCAACAGCTAATACATCAGAATAATCTGTACCTGTAAGAAAGTCATAAACAATTGCATTTTTAATATTATTATTTTTAATAAATTGCTTTACGTAGTTTTGCTTTTTACCATGACCAGATAAAATTGTAAATATTTCATCACTATTTCTATTCAGCTTTAAAAACTCTAGTATAGTGTCCATGTCCTGTAGTTGTCCCATGTTCCCACTATAAACGAGAATTTTTTCATATTTTTCTCTTAATGACTTAAATTTTTCACTATGTATTTTATTAGGCTTTAATTTTGTCTCATCATACCAATTCGGTATAACTCTAATAATTTCTGGATTAGTTGAGATCTTATTTTCTAAGATATACTCTTTCATCTCATTGCCTAACACAATTACATTACTGGCATTTTTATAGACATGTTTATTGATATATTTCATTAGTCTATCAATCATACTACCAGGTCTTGTAGCACCCGTCTTAATAGCATTGTCCGGGGCAATATCATATACCACAAATGAATATTTTTTCTTTGTAACTCTGTGAATAATATCTGGAATTAACGGTAATATAGGAGGATTTGAGTAAACTAATATATGATCATATTTAAGCATTTTGGTTATATTCAATCCAAAAGCAACAAATAGTGAAAAGAAATTAATTATTCTACCTATTTTTGATTTATTATTAAATTCGGTATAATTTAGCCTTCTAATATTTATACCATTATAATTTTCTTTTTTTACTATTTCTTTATCTTTCACATACTCTTTAGGCATTCCACAAATAACATCGATACTGAAACCTTCCTTTACTAAATCCTCAGCTAATTGAGTCGGAAGAGTTGCGGATGAAACATATTCTGGATAGAAGTATTGGCATAAAAATAGTATATTTCTCATTTTTTACTCCTATAATTATTTTTTTTATTAATAATCGTATTAAATATCTCAATATGTTTTGTGACCATTTTTTCTATAGTATAAGATTTTGCGGTTTCCTGTAATCTCTTTCTGTTATAAAACGTTAAGTTATTGATAAGTTCCAAAATAGCATTCGCTAATTTTTCGCTATTACTATCCGTTGAAATAATCGTTCCATGAGTTGAATCCTTAATCATCTCTGTACCAGCAATACATTTATCAGTAGTTATAATAGGCAATCCATGTGCTAATGCTTCGTTAATCACAAGTCCCCAAATATCTTCTCTAGTAGGAAACACAAAAATGTCACAAGCATCATAATATTTCTTTAATTCATTTTTCGACATATGTTCATAAAAATGAACATTATTTGAATTATTTACTATCTCTTTATATTTCTCAGTTGCTACCCCACCTATAATATGAAAATTTGCACTTTTAACAATTAATGAAGCTTCAAGTAATAATTCAACATTTTTTCTGTAGATAAAACTTCCTACAAACAATATATTTATTCCCGGTTGCATATTTAAAGATTTTTTAAGTTCTAATTTATCTTCTTCTGTTACTGGATAAATTTCTCTTTCACTAACAGAAGAAAATGGATAAATATAGATATTTGATTTTTTTGCACCATAATTCAATAAATACTCATTTGTTATTTTCCCAGTAGATAACCAATTGTCTGCCGATGAAATGAAATATTTTTTTATTTTTTTAATAAAATATTTATCTTTTTTTATAAAACCACCATCAGCATTTAAAATAAATGATTTATTAATTAAATTCAAATACATTATACTCATCATTGAAAGTGGCGTAGAGTACCCCCCAACAACAACTAAATCCGCTTTCCTTAATGATTTTAAGTACATAAATATATTTTTTTTATTTTCATTTAAAACGCTATAATTAAATTTAATATCACTATCCTGAAACCACTTTAAGTTTCTATCTTCAGAAATTGATTTTTCAAAGAACACCATTACATCCATATCTTTATTTAATCTATTTAAAAAATCAACTCTATATGGAGCCGGTAAGTTAAGAATAAATAGCACATTAAGATTTTTACTCATTATATATTGCACCCTTTTTTATATTTATTGGTGAATTCTCCATTACTCTATTCATGTATTTAAACAAAAAGAAAATAATTGTAATCATAACTAATGGTCTAAAAAGCAACAAAGGCGTGTACAAATACCACCTTGGTACTGTACAAATTAATATTATAAATAACACTGTTTTGTATTCATTTTTATGTGAGGTAGAAAGAATATTAAACATTTGAGAAATCAAAAATGCTATTAGTATAATTCCAAACCAACCTAACCAAAAATAAAAATGTGAAAAAATTAGTCCTCCACCCAAATTATCAAAGTAATAGTGATCAACAAATTGGGTAACATTTGCAATTTCATAATTCGATCCAGTAAAGTTCGATGCTATAAATACAAAAAATGATTTAATTCTTGTACTGAAGTTTATCAAGTGTGCAGCTGCAACATGAGTTCCAGAAGCATAGTATGCAAAAACTGGAGTATCGAAAACAAAAAGATTATTTTTAAAATTATTTAAAATCTCAGTAATATTAATATTTTCAATAGAATACTCTGCTCTATATTCAGCAACTAAACTATTAAATATTACTCCGAATATACCCAGTAATAACACTCTGAAATAAGTAAAATAATTAATAAAAACAGTTAATATCAACATAAAAGAAAGTTGAATTGATGTGACCCTTCCTCCATAATAAAAATCTTGTAGCATAAGTAAGATTGTTAATAAAACTATCATAACTTTTTTTATAAGACTTTTTCCAGAATAATAATAAGAAATCAAAATTAATAAATAAGCATACTCGTACATAGGCTTCGTACTTACAACATACGTTGTTAATTTCACTCTATTAATCCCAAAGATTAATATATATATTAAAGCTGTCATTGTAATTCCGTAAATTAAACTATTATTCTTTAAGTTCAAATGTATCTTTTGATTTTTGGGAAATCTTTTTGTATATAAAGATAAAATTAAAATAAAAATCAAATTACCTTTAATTAGAACTCCATAATTTAACGTGTTTTTCACTTCAACCATAGGCACTGATAGTTTTCCTGCAACTAGATATTCACCTATTACAATACTATAAGTCGAATATAAAATGAAAAACGACACCAACGTTAACCCCAGATTATTTTTACACTTCATTAGTAGATATACAGAAAATAACAAAGTTAATATAGCATTGATATTATTTGTAGGTTGACTAATATCACAAACATATAAATAAACAAGAAATAGGATAATGATAATTGTTTTATATAAATTTTTTACTGTCAAAATTTACCCCTCAATTTGATATTTTTTTATTGCTATATGTGTTACTGTAGTTATTAAAACTATTCTTAATAAATTTGAAATTACGATACCAATACAAAATCCTATCAAACTGTATTTTGTAACTAGCGTATATGCTATCGTTAAATAAAAAATAAAATACAATAGCTGTACTATAGTATTTATACGAGGTTTTGTATTAGACATCATTGTAGGTTGCAAAAGATTTCCAACAATGTATAAAATAGCTCCTAAGTTTGATAAGATATAAATATTATGTATATGTGGATATATAGTCGGATATAAAAATAATAAAATTGGCTTACCTAAAATGATAATTCCAATGAAGCTAACAAAAGAAACAATAAAATATATCGCTAGCCTTTTATATATTGTTGTAATTGATATACTGTCTTCTTTTACATAGTAACTAAAAAGGACTGAAGAAATTGGACCAAGTACTACGCCTATAGTTTTTCCTAAAAAGGAAGAGACTAAAAAAATAGAAACATATTTAGATCCTAAGACTGGTAGTAATAAGAAACGATCAGAATACATTATTATAAAATTTAGAAGTGAAGCAATTACTAAAAAAATAAATGAGCCAATTGTACTTTTCAGTAATTCACTTTTTTTAAAGCCAAATTTCAGTATCTGAGATTTAGCTATTATAAATAGTACGGGAACTAATTCTCCAACAAAAAAAATTATTGACCAAAAATTAACAAAAAGATTTATAATTATCCCCATAGTGTATCCGACAATAGAAAGTATGCTAACTATCAGTACCCTTTTGTAATTTAAAGTCACTCTATACTCTACTATATAAAAAGCTCTTAGTAACAAAAAACTCGAAGCTAAAGACATCAAAAAAGAATGGAACAAATTCACTTTAAAGAAATTGATATAAATTACATTTAAAAAAATAAAATTTATTATTAGAAGTATCATTAACAAATAGTTATATGTTGATTCAACCTTAAAATCTAACTTATTTATTTTTGTTAGAAGTCTAGTATCACTTAATGTTCCTCCAAATGGAACGGCTAAGATACTCATAATCGCAAACATAGTTAAAATTTCACCATACTCATGAATATTAACCATACGACTTAAAATTGGTAACGCAATGATTTGAGTAGCTATAGTCAGAAAAATAGATGCTAAAATATTTAAACCTATGTCATTATATATTTTATTGCTAATTACTTTCACCAAGCTCACATCTTTTCTTTTTATCTAACTCACTTTTTATTAGATTGTATAAAAATTTATTTTGATAAGAATATTCTCTTTTCAAAAAATATTTCCTCATTTCATCAGTAACATATTCATTATTTTTAATTATTTTTTTAATAATTTTGGCAAAAGTTTTACTGTACATACTTAAAAATGAATCTCTAAATGTATTTCTAGAACCTGCCCATGACATATGACAATCTCTGAAAATTATATAATCTTTCTGTTTTTTTAATAGTTGCAGATCTTTTAAATCACCAATTCCATGTAAAAAAACAGCATCCGGTTTTAAATTATCTATAGTACTAAATAGATTTCTCATATATATTCTTGAGGAAAACTCAAAGATTTTTTTTAATCTAATAATCTTTACATTATATTTCTCCTCAAATTCCTTATCTTTTTTCGCATCAACGTTTTTATGAAATCTCGACATATCATCAGATGTAATTATTATTATCTCCAATTTACTTACATCACTTTTTGATATCAATTCATTAATTTGATAACCAGCAGTTGGATCAAAACAAACTTCTACATGTATAAGTTTCATTATTTCATCTCACAATTTCTTCGTATAAATTTAAATACTTTTTATATATCACATTCATATCATATTTTTTTGCATTTTCAATACAGCTTAAAAAGTACTTTTCTTTTGTATCTTTTTTTATCTTTGATATATGTGCATATAATTCATCGACATCTAATTTTTTAGTTATATAGCCACAATCAGCAGGTACTGATTCTGGACTACCTCCAGTATTATAGGTTATTACTGGGGTACCACAGGCTTGTGCCTCTAAATTTGTAGTTGGAAAAGTATCCTCGAGGGTAGGATTTACAAATACATCTGCTGAACTATATATATTTGCTAGTTCGTCTATACTACTAGTTTTTTCAACTGCAATAATATTTGAAGGAAGAATTGATTTTTCTTTCTTATTTACACCTACAAGTAAAATAACCTCATCATCCTGTATTTTTTGTGAAAGTTTAATAAATTGATCTAATCCTTTTCTTTCCCCCCAAGTACTAGCTACACCAACTATAAGAAATTTATTTTCTATACCAAATTGTTTTTTTATTGATGTATTTCTAGGAAAAAATAAATTTAAATCTATGCCCGTCGGTATATTTACTCTATTATAGTCCTTTAAAAATGAATAGTTTAAATTATTATCTAACCATTTTGAACCAGTTACAATTGTAAGATTAGATACGCCATTAAAAATTTTTTTCTTATCTTTAAAGTTTAAATTTGAGTTATCTAATATATACGATTTAGGATATGATTTTTTTTCGGGACATTTGTAACAACTTTCTTTCCATTTTTGGCAATTTTTATATTCAAAATGAGAACAATGTCCTGTGAATGACCAACAATCATGTAATGACCAAACTACTGGTTTATTATAATTTTTTAAAAAACAAAATAATATCTGGATATTTATGTAATACCCGTGTAAATTTTGCAAATGAATAATATCTGGATTTTCTTTTTTTATATCTTCAATAAATTTTATCGTTGCTTTTTTACTTCCCAATCCGTGTCTGTCAAATACTCTGGTCATCATTACATGCTTATAAATATCACTTCTCTCACCAATTTTAATATTGTTATTATTTTGATTGCTTTCTCTTCCATAAGCATTTATAAATTCATGACCATTATTAATCGCTACTCTTTGTATTCCACTAGCAATTCTTCCTGTACTCCCCACACCTTCAACAGAATTTATTTGGATAATCTTCATCATTTCTTCCACACATTTCTATTGATATAATCCGTATAAGATATAATAATCTTCACTACCTTTTCAGATACGTTATCGATGTTGTAATCCGCTACGATTCTTGATTCATTTCCTTTTTCATCAATCTCAGCTAATCCTTGTAAGATGCGATCTTTAGATACGCCTACCATCATTACTGTTGCTTCTTCCATTGCTTCTGGTCTTTCGTGTGCTTCACGAATATTTAAAGATTTTAATCCTAAGATAGACGTCTCTTCACTAATCGTTCCACTATCACTTAATACTGCTTTAGCACTTTTTTGTAATTTAATATAGTCATTAAATCCAAGTGGTTTAAGTGTTTGAACTAAGTCATGGAATTTGATTCCTAACTCATCGATTCTCTTTTGCGTTCTTGGGTGTGTGCTAATGATTACTGGTAAATTATATTTCTCAGCAACTGCATTTAATGCATCTACTAATTCAACAAAATTCTTATCTGAATTAATATTCTCTTCTCTATGTGCTGATACGATGAAATATTCATTCTCTTTTAATTCTAAACGCTCTAATACATCCGATTTCTCAATATCTTCTAATCTAGAATTAATAACTTCTTTCATCGGGCTTCCAGTCTTAATTACTCTATCAGCTGGCAATCCTTCACGTAATAAATATTCACGTGCAATCGTGCTATATGTCAGGTTAATATCTGAAGTATGGTCAACAATCTTACGGTTCGTCTCTTCTGGCACACGTTGATCAAAGCATCGATTCCCCGCTTCCATATGGAATATCGGAATTTGCTTACGTTTCGCTGCAATCGCACATAAACAGCTATTCGTATCCCCTAATACTAAGAAAGCATCTGGTTTCACTTCATCAAGTATCGGATCAATCGCAATTAATATATTTCCAATTGTTTCAACTGCAGTTCCTTTAGAAGCATTTAAGAAATAATCTGGTTTACGTAATTTAAAGTCGTTAAAGAATACTTCATTTAATTCATAATCATAATTTTGCCCTGTATGTACCAACACATGTTCAATTGCTTCTGATTGTTCTAATCGATTTATGACAGCTGATAAACGGATAATTTCTGGTCTCGTTCCCACCACTGTCATAACTTTTAATTTGTTCATTGTTAAACCTCCAAGAAGTACGTATCTGGATTTTCTGGATCAAACATTTCATTAACCCACATTACTGTAACCATATCCGTGTCACCTAAGTTCTCTATATTATGCGTATATCCTACTGGAATATCCACAACTTCTAACTTCTCACCTGATACAAAGTATTCATATATTTTCTCTTCATCTGGTTTTCTAAATCGAATTACACCATTACCTGCAACGACCAAGAACTTCTCATTCTTTGTGTGGTGCCAGTGATTCCCTTTAGTGATGCCAGGTTTAGAAATGTTGATTGAGGTTTGTCCTCTATCTGGCGTCTTAATAAATTCAGTAAACGACCCACGGTCATCTTTATGCATCGTTAACGGATAACTGAATTGATCAGCAGGTAAGAAACTTAAATATGTGCTGTACAACGCTTTCTCGAATTCATCATCTAGTTTAGGTAACGTTCTATCGATACGGTCTTGTTTAAATTGCTTAATCGTATCTGCAATTCTTCCAAGAGTTACAGTATGTTCATTTGGTACAACACCAAATCCATCTTTTAATGTCGGTTGACCTTGCAACGCACGCTTAAATTCTTTCAATACAACATCAATGTAGTTCAATGTTAATTCTACATTCGGATCATTCACCTGGATTTCTTCATCACGTGCAATTTTATAACAGAAAGTTGCAACAACTGTATTGTAATTAGGTTTAGACCATTTACCAAACAAGTTATTTAAACGATAAATATAAACTTTGTTGCCATTATTCTTTAGAGCATCAAATAATGTTTCAGCCTCTGCTTTACTGTTACCATATGGATTATCATTTCCAACTTGTATTGATGAAGAGTATAGAACACTTGGTTTCTTTTCATTTAGTAGTGTATATTCAATAACTTTATTAGTAAAATCAACATTTCCAGTTTTAAACTCAGCTTCAGTTTCTGGTCGATTGATACCTGCTAAATGAAAAATAAAATCTGCTTCTTTTAATGATGCTTTTAAGAAATCTTCAGAACTATCTCGAGTAATTTTTATAACGTTATAAGTTTCATTTCTTGAAAGTTCTTCATACAGATTCTTACCAACAAATCCATTTGCCCCAGTTATAACAATATTCATCGTTTAGTCCTCCTTTATTGTTATAGTTCTACAGACTTGCGTGCTTTAAATCTTTCTACTTCTTCACGTACATAAGGTAAGCTTAAAAGTGTTTCTTTAATTTCTTCTATACTTAATTGTTTCGTATTCATTGAATTATATTCTTCATCAATCGAAAGCTCTTCTTTACCTTCTTCTGTATAATCTTCGTAATTTAAATCTCTTGCATCAGCAGGAACTCTAAAGTAATTTCCCATATCTTCACTTCTTGCATATTCTTCTCTTGTTAATAACGTTTCATAATGCTTTTCACCATGTCGCGTACCAATGACTTTAATCTCACTATCTACTTCAAATAATTCAATTAAAGCTTGTGCTAAATCCCCTACAGTTGAAGCGGGTGATTTTTGAACCATTATGTCCCCTGTATTGGCATGTTCAAAAGCATGCGTAACTAAATCCACTGCCTCTTCTAGATTCATTAGATAACGTGTCATTGTTGGATCAGTAATCGTAAGAGGTTCTCCCTTTTTAATTTGGTCAATAAACAAAGGAATAACTGATCCTCTTGAAGCCATTACATTACCGTAACGTGTCCCACAAATTACAGTATCTTCTGGATCAATTGTTCTTGATTTGGCTACAAATACTTTTTCCATCATTGCTTTTGA
>CAACWI010000004.1_pt1 | contig 10473 bp, 10 predicted proteins | sample 2275591 | NCBI WGS metagenome assembly CAACWI01 (sample SAMEA5312452, study PRJEB27640) | indoor metagenome | biome: indoor environment; feature: uncontrolled; material: polymer tiles stone | place: Germany | collected 2014-07-07
TGAACGGCTCCCTGTCAAGTAGACAGTCAAATAATAAAAGATAAGTTAAGCAACCTGATTCCTGAATTCTAGAGGAGTCAGGTTGTTTAATTTTGATTGATAACGTTGTGTGTTGTAGAATTCGATGTAACGTGTCACATCGTTGACCAACTCATCATAAGATTTGTATTTCTTAAGGTGGTAAGACTCAGTCTTGAAATGCCCAAAGAAACTTTCAATTGGTGCATTATCAATACATTTGCCAACGCGGGACATGGATAAGGTCAAACCAGCTTGTTGTATGATATAACGGTATTCTTTAGAAGTATATTGACTACCTCGGTCGCTATGAATAATCGGTGTGACTCCTGGATTGAGCTCTAACCCCTTTTTAATGGTCTTCATAACAAGTGGATTGTCATTATTGTGACTAATCTCATAAGCGATAATAGAGCCGTCATATAGGTCTTTAATCGCACTAAGATAAGCTTTAGCTCCTAGACCGTATTGAAGATAGGTGACATCTGTGCACCATTTCTGGTTAGGTGCTGTAGCTGTGAAATCACGATTAAGAATATTTTCTTCGTAAAATCTGTCGCCAGCTTTCGTACAAGCATGTCTAACACGACGAATGACTGAGCTGATCCCCAGAATGTGCATCAGTCGACGAATTCGTTTCTTGTTGTAAGTTGTCCCAAGGTGACGATTAATAAAAGTTGTCATACGGCGATAGCCTAAGATACCATTGTAGAGTCTATGGAGTTCCTTGATCTTATCCATGAGCTTTGTATTTTCTTTCTCAGAATTTGTTTCTTGATGTTTGAGCCACTTGTAATAGCCTGAACGAGACACCTTTAAGAGTTTGCATAGAGCCTGAATAGGCACATGAGGTTCCTCATCGTGGTAATTCTTGATTACTTGGAACTCCGCTAAATGCTTACCTAGTCTTACCGTCTCTTTCCTCGTTTGATGTCCTCTAACTTTTTTAGTAAACCAACCTCGATTTCTAAGAGATGATTCCGTTCCTCCAATTGTTTAATCTTGAGTTGAAGTTGCTCAGTCTCGGTTAAATCAGGCCTACTCTCCAACCCTTTCCCACGTCTATCAACCAAACCTTGTGAGCCATTCTTCTCAAACTTACGCACCCAAGAATAAATTTGTTGGTAGGAAACACCAAACTTCTCAATAGCTGTTTGATAGTCTTTCCCATGGGCAATAGTGTAGTTAACAATCTCTACACGTTCTTCAAATGTAGTTTGTCTTCCTTGTTTCATACGGCTATATCCTTTACTAGTGGCTTTCAAGTCTTCACCACTAGTATACCGTTTTATCCACTTTTGGAGAACAGAGTGACTTGAGATATCATACCATTTACAAATATCTCCAAGAGAGCCTTTTCCCTCAAGGTAGTCTTGAACAGCCTGTTCTTTAGCTAATGTGGAGTATTTCTTCCAAGTTCGACTTTCCTTAAGACCATCCACACCTTTTTTCTCATACTTTACTTCCCAAGACTTGATAGTTGGCTCACTTACTCCATACAGCTTACTGAGTTGTGAAGGGGATTTCTCATGGTTGAGCAATAATTGAACGGCTTCTAATTTCTCTTCTGCTGATTTTGGACTTCTTTTGGACATATGAAAACTCCCCATATAGTGTCTAGTGAATTTTTGTTTTTTCACTGTCCACTATATGGGGAGTATATCAACAAGAGCTACTGCTTTTTTTTATTCAGCTTTTACAAATTGGCTGAGTAAGCCGTTTATAAATTTTGCAGATGTTTCATCAGAATATTTTTTGGCGATCTCAATGATTTCGTTCAATGCAACACGGTCAGGCGTTTCTTCAAAATATTTAATCTCATAAAGACCTAAACGTAACATTGTTTTATCTGACAAAGTAAGTCGTTCAATTGACCAACCTGTTTTAAGGTTTTCTGTGATTAATTGATCCAATTCTACTTTATGGTCATTAACACCATTTACTAAATTTAATAAGAAAGCAGGGACATCTGATTTCTCCCCTTCTTCTACAATCTTATCATAATCATATGCAAACTGAGAAGCTTCTAAGAATTCGCCTCCTAGCTCCATATTGAACAAAGCTTGAAAAGCACGTTCTCTTAAATCACGTCTCGAATTTTGAAAACTTTTAGTCATCCAAAAAATCCTCATCGAACAATGATTTCATATCTGGTTTTGGCATTTTTTCTGGAACAATTCCTTCAACATGAATATTCACTGTTGAAATTGTTACTTCTGCCATATCATATACTGCCGATTTAACTGATTTTTGAATAGCAACTGAAACAGTTGGTACTTTTACACCATATTGAAGATACACATAAATATCTGCATTAACAGTTCCATCTTCTTCAGTACGAAGATAAACACCTTTTCCTAGACTAGATTTATTAAAACTATCTGCCATTTTTTTGTTATGAAGTGAATGAACGCCATCAACTTGTGTTGCGGCAATCCCAGTAATCACTTCAAGAACGCGAGGTGAAATTACGATTTCACCGATATTTTCACTGATCATAGCATTTCCTTTCTGTTCACAACCTATTGTTGATGAAACAATTAAGCACGAGAAACGTAAGTACCTTCTGTTGTGTTGATTACAAGTTTTTGTCCAACTTCGATAAAGTCTGGTACGTTAACAACAAGTCCTGTTTCAAGAGTTGCTGGTTTACCTGAACCAGTAACTGTTGCACCTTTAATAGATGGTTGAGTTTCTGCAACTGTTAATTCAACAGTAGTTGGAACTGTAACACCGATTACTTCATCTCCGTAGAATTGGATTTTTACATCTGAGTTTTCTAAGATGTAAAGCAATTCTTGCTCAACGTTTGCTACAGGAATTTCATATTGATCATATGTATCTGTATTCATAAAGTAAGCTGTATCATCCATTTTATATAAGTATTGAGCTGGAACAGTTTCAATAATTGCTTGTTCGAATTTTTCATCAGGACGGTAAGTTGTATCAAAAGTTGATCCAGTACGTACATCACGTAATTTCATACGCATGATAGTGTTACCTTTACCTGGTTTATGGTGACTTGCATCAAGAACGCGAATTAATTTGCCTTCTGATTCAAAAGTCATACCTGCTCTTAGCTTACTTGCTTCAATCATTATTATTACCTCTTACTAAAATATTTATCATCTCATTTTACCACAACTAGTGACTATTCTCAAATCTTTTATGTCCATGGAAGCATTCAAATAACACTTTCATCATTACCCTCTGCATATGAATCAACTTAATTCGACTCTTCGCCACCCAGCTTAATTTCTGGGACATCATGTTGTTGGTAAACAACGCCTTTTTTCTCCATCAACTCAATTGCAAATGGGTGAGGGCGATAATGGGCCTTATAGGTGATGGCCTTAATTCCTGCTTGTAAAAGGGCCTTGGTACAGTTGATACAAGGGAAATGAGTCACATAAAGTTCTGTTCCAGCAGTTGAAATCCCCTCTTTGGCACATTGAATCAAAGCATTCATCTCAGCATGAACCGTCCGAATGCAATGCCCATCCTCCATATAATGACCAGCTTCATCACAATTATCAGTCGCCGAAACACCACCATTATATCCGGTCGCAATGATTCTATTATCCTTAACTAAGACAGCCCCAACATAAGCCCGATCACAAGTCGAACGTTTAGAAATTAACTCGGCATTAGCCATGAAGTAATCTTGCCATGATAATCTTTCTTCCATCTTTTTCCTCTTTCAAATTGCAGAGCTGATTAGTTTATCACAATCAATTCTTTTGGTGCTAGTGTTAAAACTTGGCAACCATCTTCAGTTAGCACTAAATCATCCTCAATTCGGACACCATAGAGATTATCCAAATATATTCCAGGCTCGTCAGTCACAACCATACCAGCTTGTAAAATCTTGTCACTTTTCGTAAAATATGGATTCTCGTGGATATCAAGTCCGATGCCATGCCCAATCCCGTGTGTGAAGTTGGGACCATAGCCAGCATTAGAAATGACCTCACGTGGAATACGGTCGAAGTTGGTGTAGGTCATGCCAGCACGCGCTTTTTCGATCAAAGCCTTATTGGCCTCTAAGGTAATCTGATAAATTTCTTTTTCTTGGTCTGTCGTTTGACCAATATGGATGGTCCGCGTCATGTCACTGACGTAATGGTCGTAGTAACAACCAAAATCCATGGTCAAGCTATCACCATTATCAATAACTTTATTGCTGGCACGGCCATGTGGCATTGCTGAACGATGACCTGATGCTGCTATCGTTTCAAAGGAAGTTCCTGAAGCCCCATAATGACGCATTTGAAAATCAAGAAAGTTTGCGACATCCAATTCTGTTGTTTGCCCTGGTTTAATATAATCAAGAACATCAATAAAAGCCTTATCTGAAATTGAACAAGCTTTTGCAATTGTTGCAATTTCACTAGCATCTTTAATAATACGTTGTTCTTCAATATAACCTGACTGTGCTTGTAATTCTATCCCTGAAAATTGAGCTTGTAAACTTTGATAAAAAGCAAAGCTAATTTCGTTTTCAAAAGCTAAGTGCTGACACTTATCAGCTCGTAAAATAGTTAGAATCTCTTTTAATGGCGTCCGACTTTCAATAATATCAAAATGTTTAACCTTGTTTTTGGCCATCAAGGTGTACCGGGCATCTGTAATAAAAATACTTCTCTTTGGTGTCACTAATACTGTTGCTGCCGTTCCTGAAAAACCAGTTAAATAATAAATATTTTTAAGATTTGTAATTAAGATAGCTTCTAATTGACTACTTACTAATCGTTTTTTTAAAGTCGCTAAACGACCACTTAAAAAGTCTTCCATTTTTATTCTCCTGTACACATTACTTCCCTTTAGTTTACCATGATTTAAAAGCTTTTGAAAGTTATCTTCCGTCGTTTCTAAAGAATATATTATAAAATGAAGACAAAGTCCTTTGTCTTCATTTTATAATACTTTTCTTGATGGTCCAGACTTGGTATCGGCTCTTTCTGATTACTAGAAGTGCAACTAAAATGGTCCACCGGAGTATTTTAATCATCGAAATTTCATTGTTGAATTTTTAATTTATTATGATTTTCTAAATGATTCTAAAGTTTATTAGTAAAAAGAAATATTAATATCATTTCAACACTTTGTATACAATCTTATATTTAATCATAATAAAGCTTAGCAAAAATATACTTTTCAATGTGGTGTTAATACTTGAAAACAAGAGTTTTCAAGTACAGGGATTTTTTAGAACTACTAAAAAGCTAGGCATGGAATTTCTTGATTTTCTTACCCTGACTGGTTAACCTACCATCCCTCACAACATATGAAAAGTATATAATAAATCATTTTTAGATTGACTCGTATTTTAGATAAGGTCCAATTTATCTTTCAAATAATAACCAGTATAACTTTCTTTAACTTTAGCAATCTCTTCTGGTGTCCCAGTCGCAATAATCTGACCGCCACCAACACCACCTTCCGGACCTAAGTCAATAATATGATCGGCTGATTTAATGACATCTAGATTATGTTCAATCACAAGAACAGTATTTCCTTCGTCAACAAAACGTTCTAAAACAGTCAAGAGCCGGGCGATGTCATCAGTATGTAGACCAGTTGTCGGCTCATCCAAAATATAAAGGCTCTTACCCGTTGACCGTTTATGCAATTCAGAAGCTAACTTCATCCGTTGAGCCTCCCCACCAGATAGAGTTGTTGCTGGCTGACCTAGGGTGACATAACCGAGACCAACATCCTTAATTGTCTGGATTTTACGAGCAATCTTCGGAATAGCAGAGAAGAATGGCAAGGCATCATCAACTGTCATATCCAAGATTTGGGCAATATTTTTTTCTTTATAATGCACTTCTAAAGTCTCTGAATTATAACGACGTCCATGACAAACTTCACATGGAACATAAACATCAGGTAGGAAATGCATTTCAATCTTGATAATCCCATCTCCAGAACAAGCCTCACAGCGTCCGCCTTTGACATTAAAGGAGAAACGCCCCTTCTTGTAGCCACGAATTTTAGCCTCATTAGTTTGGGCAAACAAATCACGAATATCATCAAAAACACCAGTATAAGTGGCTGGATTTGAACGCGGTGTTCGACCAATTGGACTTTGGTCGATATCAATCAAGCGTTCAATATGTTCTGTTCCTTCAATGGACTTGTATTTCCCCGGTTTCTCAGAATTACGATTGAGTTTTTGGGCCAGCGCTTTTTTCAGAATCGAATTAATTAGCGTAGATTTTCCTGATCCGGAGACACCTGTCACAGCAATAAATTTGCCTAGAGGGAAGCGAACATCAAGATTTTGCAAGTTGTTTTCACTGGCCCCCTTTATTTCAATAAAGTGACCATTGCCCGAACGGCGTTCTAATGGCACGGGAATTGACTTCTTACCAGATAAATACTGACCAGTAATTGATTTCCGATTGCGCGCCACTTGTTTTGGCGTTCCCGAAGCAATAATTTGGCCACCAAAGTCACCAGCTCCTGGACCAACGTCAATCAGCCAATCCGCCTGCATCATCGTATCTTCATCATGTTCAACGACAATCAAGGTATTGCCTAAATCACGCATTTTCTTCAAGCTCTCAATCAAGCGATCGTTATCTCTTTGGTGGAGACCAATTGATGGCTCATCCAGAATGTAAAGAACTCCCGATAAGTTAGAACCGATTTGCGTTGCTAGTCGAATCCGCTGACTTTCCCCACCAGACAGAGTTCCCGAAGCACGAGAAAGGGTCAGGTAATTAAGACCAACATTATTTAAGAAGGTCAGACGATCTTGAATTTCTTTGACAATTGGTTTAGCTATTGTTGATTCATTTTCTGATAGGTGAATTGTCTCTATATACTCTAAATGATCTGCAATAGATAGTTCTGATAACTGTCCAATATTTAAGCCACTTTCTCCACCGACATGGACACATAAGGCTTGGTCATTTAAACGATAACCATGACAAGTTGTACATTTAAGAGCATTCATGTAGCCGCGCATTACATTACGAGTATACTCGCTGTTGGTTTCATGATAACGACGATTAATATTAGTCACAACACCTTCAAAAGCAATATCAATATTGCGTTCACCACCAAAATCATTCACATAGTGGAAATGAAATTCTTTATCTCCCGAACCATATAAAATGATATCCTTTTCTTGGTCAGTTAAATCTTGATAAGGTGTATCCATGCTAATACCAAAAGCTTTCATAGCTTGTTCAAGCATAGTCGGATAATAATTGGATGAAATCGGATTCCAGGGTGCAAGAGCACCTTGAGTTAAGGTTAAACTTGGATCCGGAATGACCAAATCCATATCAACTTCTAATTTAATTCCAAGTCCATCACAAGTTGGGCATGACCCAAAAGGAGCATTAAAAGAGAATAATCGCGGTTCCAATTCAGGAACAGTAAAACCACAGACAGGACAAGAATAATGTTCTGAAAAGAGCATTTCATTACCATCCATAGTGTCAATCACTAGATAGCCATCTCCTAAACGAAGTGCTGCTTCAACTGAGTCAAAGAGACGACTTCGAATGCCATCTTTATTGACCAAACGGTCAATGACCACTTCGATATCATGCATTTTACTTTTAGACAATTCTGGAACTTCTGAAATATCATAGATATCCCCATCAACACGGACACGAACATAACCATCTTTTTGTATTTTTTCAAAAATAGATTTATGTTGACCCTTCTTCCGACGAACAATTGGAGACAAAATTTGCATTCTTGTCCGTTCTGGCAATTCTAAAACTTGCTCTACAATCTGTTCAACAGAAGAAGCTGTAATTGCCCCATGCCCATTGATACAGTATGGCGTACCAACACGCGCATAAAGCAGACGCAAATAATCATTAATCTCTGTCACAGTACCGACCGTTGATCGTGGATTCTTACTAGTCGTTTTTTGGTCGATTGAAATGGCAGGGCTGAGACCATCAATTGAGTCAACATCAGGCTTCTCCATATTGCCTAAAAATTGGCGTGCATATGCTGAGAGACTTTCAACATAACGACGTTGACCCTCAGCATAGATAGTATCAAAAGCTAAACTTGATTTCCCAGAACCAGACAAACCCGTCACAACAACAAGTTTATCACGAGGAATCTCCACATCTATATTTTTTAAATTGTGAGCTCTCGCTCCATGAATAATTAATTTATCTTGCATGTGATAGTGCTTGTCAGCACACCTCCCTTGAAATTTCTTATATTATACCAAAATTTTAAGATATAACAGACTGAAAAGATTTTCAACCTCTTTCTGCACAGTTAGAAAATTTAACTGCTTTCACTTCAATCCATCAAACTATCTTGAAACATATTAAAGTATGATATTACTTGAAAAATGATATATATTTTTTTAAAACGTTTTTTAGTTCAAAATGAAAATTTTATCATTTTATACTACCCCCAAATTTAACTTTTTGTAGTATAATAGTAAAGTATTATTGCCATTTTTAGAGAATTTTCTGTGGAACCTAGGATTGATAAGTTTTCACAAATTTTCAAATCATAAATTGCTAGTAATCATCAACATAAACTTTAGAAAAAGGAGGGCTTGTCATGAAACAAATGTTTCTTTCATCGGCAATTGAATTCAAAGAAATAGAAACATTCGAGCCAGGGGCTTGGATTAAATTGGTTAACCCTTCCCAGGAAGAATCAGTTGAAATCGCCGATCAATTTGATATCGATATTTCTGACTTGCGAGCTCCACTCGATATTGAAGAAACCTCTCGTATCGCAGTTGAGGATGATTACACCCTTATCATTGTCGACGTTCCAACCTATGAGGAACGAAATAATAAAAGTTATTATGTGACGGTTCCGCTTGGTATAATCGTTACAGAAAATGCTGTTATTACAACCTGTTTAAATGACTTAACACTCTTTGACCATTTTCATAAAAAACGCGTTAAAAACTTTTTCACGTTTATGAAGACGCGTTTTGTCTTCCAATTACTTTACCGCAATGCTGAGCTATTTCTTACCGCCCTACGCACTATCGACAGACAAAGTGATCGTTTGGAAGCACAGCTAGAGGCTGCAACCCGTAACGAAGAACTAATTGACATGATGGAACTTGAAAAATCAATTGTCTACTTAAAAGCCTCCTTAAAATTCAATGAACGAATTGTTAAGAAATTGTCTAGCAGCACTAGCTCATTGAAAAAATATATTGAAGACGAAGACCTTTTAGAGGACACTTTGATTGAAACACAACAGGCCATCGAAATGGCGGGCATCTATGAAAATGTCTTGAATGCCATGACTGATACCACCGCCTCTATCATTAATAATAATCAGAATACAATCATGAAGACACTTGCTTTAATGACTATGACTTTGGATATCCCGACGGTTATTTTTTCGGCCTACGGAATGAACTTCCAAAATAACTGGATGCCTTTAAACGGCTTAGAACACGGCTTTTGGGTTATTGTCCTACTGGCAAGTGCTTTGTCATCATTAATTGTTTTATACTTTATCCGCAAAAAATGGTTCTAATTTGCTCCGGAATATTATCAACATTGAAGTTGTAAAACAATCTACATTACTTTTAACAAGAAGAAATTTATCTAAGGAGATAAAATGGATTTTCAAAACTTAACTAAGAAAAATCAAGAATTCATACATATTGCTACTAACCGTCTTATTGAAGATGGTAAATCTGATCAAGAAATCAAGGCCATTCTTGAAGAAACTGTTCCAACAATCCTTGAGAAGCAAAGACAAGGGATTCCTGCCCGTTCATTTTTGGGAGCACCAACAGCTTGGGCTGGCTCATTTACTGAAAGAAAAGACAGCAAGAACGGTAAAACCGAAGAAAAACCAAAAAATACTAATCCATGGTTAATGTGGTTAGATACCTCTCTCCTATTTATTGGTGTTGTTGCTTTGCTAAACGGCATGATGACACTCTTTAATTCTCATGCTACAGTGACTGGAATTATCTCACTTCTTGCCCTTGGTTTCGGTGGTGGTGCATCTATGTATGCAACTTACTATTTTGTATACCGTCATATGGGCAAAGACAAAAGTCAACGTCCAAGTTGGTTAAAAATCATCGGTGCTCTTTCTTTAGCTATGGCTGTTTGGGTTGGTCTTTATACAGCAACAGCTTTCTTACCAAGATCTCTTAACCCAATTCTCCCACCATTCGCCCTTGTCGTTATTGGTGCCTTAGCCTTCGCTACTCGCTACTTCTTACAACGTAAATACAATATTCTTAATGCAATGGCTGCGCAACAACGCTAAGTTAGAAATAAAATCAAGTATTACAAAAGAACCGACAATAAAGTCGTCGGTTCTTTTTTTATCAATTTTTCCTTAGTTTAACTGCCTAGACCGTTTCACTATTTACCAAAATCAAGAAAGATAGTTATTGTTAAAATAAACGAGGACAAGAATCGCTAATATTAAGGGATTGTGCGGTCTCTTTACAGAGCCATCACAATCTTT
>CAACWI010000179.1_pt1 | contig 10285 bp, 9 predicted proteins | sample 2275591 | NCBI WGS metagenome assembly CAACWI01 (sample SAMEA5312452, study PRJEB27640) | indoor metagenome | biome: indoor environment; feature: uncontrolled; material: polymer tiles stone | place: Germany | collected 2014-07-07
AGCTTATTAATGATGCTCATTTTGAGACAAGAGCTGAGGCTACTCAAGAAATATTTAAATACATTGAGACCTATTACAATACAAAAAGGATGCATTCAGGTCTTGATTACAAGTCTCCAAAAGACTTTGAAAAATATAATTCTTAAATTCTCTTAACTCCGTGTCTAGTTTTTCGTTGACTTTCCAATCCTTATCTTAAATATACTGTCTAACTTTTAGGGATCACTTCATATCTTAGCTCTTTTAGTTTCGTTTCAAGGCACCATTGATGGTTTTGGCTAGAATTTCATAGCCTTTTTCTCCAAAATGCAAGCCATCATCTTTGATGCCAACGAGAATGTCTTCAAGTGATACTTCAGGTGTTGCAGCATCACGGAAAGCTTGATTCAAATCTAAAACACAACAGTCTTTTTCCTGACAAACTTTAGTAATCAGCTGACCATATTGGACCAATCGTTGATTGGTTCTTTTTTTCTGCTTTGCTTCATCCACAGGAGGTGGCAGCAAAAAGTGAATCCGTTGTGTCACAAAGCGTGTTTCAAAGATATCAATCAATTGGTTCAGATTCTTTTCAAATTCAAGGGGGCTGACATCTCTGTCTATTGATAAATCATTTGTACCGACCAACACAAACAAATACTCTGATTGAGTATCCATGATAATGTCATCATAGCGAGCTAACAAGTCGCGCGTGCTATTACCCGAAATAGCCGAATTAGTCACTTTCAATGTCGGATCTAAATCATACAATTTAATGTTGACCATTGGGATATCGGCGTCTTCATGTCTTGCCATCAAACTATCGCCTGTCACATGTATTTTCATAGATTCTCCTTCTCTTTTAGGAATGGCTACTCAGTTATTTTCAGATTCAGTGAGCAGAACTTGCCAAGGTTCAACCAAGTTTTTACTGGCTAAAAACTCTGAAAAAGATATAATTTTTGGGGGTTGGCTGGTGTGCTGACCAATCAACTTTTCCATCCAAATCATATCAAACCAACTGTTAAACTTAAAACCAGCATTATTAAAGTGACCAACTATTTTGTATCCAAGTTTCTGATGGAAGGCTTGACTGCGATTATTTAGAAAGGGAGAAGCTTCTTTTGTCCAAGCTATACAAGCATTCAGATTCAGAAATCCCATTTGTTCCAATAAACATTCCAATTCTTGATAGAGTATTTGCCCTAAACCATGCCCTCGCGCGCTTTGATCTAAATAAATGGTTACCTCTACAGACCAGGCATAGGCTTGACGCTCATGAAAGGCTGAAGCATAGGCATAGCCAATTAGGACGCCATCTTTTTCAAGGACTAAATAAGGGTAAGCAGACTGAATAGCCTTGATTCTTTTTGTAAACTCTACTAAAGAAGGCAATTCATATTCAAAACTGATAGCTGTTTCTTCTACGTAAGGTTGATAAATGGCAAGTAAGGCTTTTGCGTCTTCTAGCCTTACTTGCCTAATGAGAACAGTCAAAGAGTCACTTCCTTTCGCTAAACAGAGTTAATTATTTCATAAATACTTGTAAACCTAATCATAACATTTTTGTTAGGATTAGGTTTATAAAAAACGTCTAGCATAGAAAACATAGTTATTGTGTTTGATAGGATAAGCCGCCTTGACTAATTACTAATTCTCCTGAAAGAACATTTAACTGTTTATCACCAACAAATTGAGCAGCATCCCTAATATAGGTTTTAAAATGCTCTGTCTCAATATGGGACAAGTAAGCCTTCTCATCTTGATAAATTTCAAAGAAATACCATTGATTCAACTGTGACTGATCACGCGCCGCAAAGAGGGAAATAACACCTTCTTCAACTTGAACAGCCTTTTCCATTTCAATAGCAACAATATCTCGAAACTGACAAGCATCCTCTTTTTTTACAGTAATTTTTGCTAATCGAATTGAATATTCATTTGCAGTGTCAATTGCTTTTTTACCTTCTTTTTCAAAGAGTAACTCAGCTTGTAAACTAATCACTTGACGCTCACGAACAGACTGTCCTGCATAACTTGCAAATGCTTGAAAGTGCTCAGAGCTGACATGTTTTTCATAGGCTGCTTGGTCTTGATAAATTTCATAAACCAATTTCATATCCTTTTGACCAGGTAAATGACAAGTCGCCATAAATAGTGTGCCTTCTTCTTTTTCCAAAGAAGCTAGCAAATTTTCTCGTCCGACTGCTGAAAATTGGTACTGACTTGTCGGATCAATGCTCAGGTTAAATAATCTGATGATTGGTGCTTGGCTCAGTTGATTCACCAATACTCTCCTCTTATTAACTGCAGCAAATTAGCTTGGAAGATGCCATCTTTGGCCTCCTCTGTGAGTGGTAGCTCCTCAATAGCTTGGATGATCTCCACTGTTGCACCTGCGGGAGCAATTCCTAAAGGGGCATCCGTTCCAAAAAGGACATGATCAAAGCCAAAATAGTCGACAGCTAGCTCTAATGCTTTGGGGTTGCCAAGAAGAGCGGTATCAACATAGAATTTCCGGAAATCTTCGGCTAGCTTTTCTGGAAGGATATGGTTAATCCGCTCCGCAAAGTAGGGGGCCATAGCTCCGGCATGATGGACGATGATTTTAAGATTGGGAAATTCTTGAAAATAACGAGCTTGGACCACTTGGAGCATGGCTTGCGTTTGCTCATATTCCCAAGAGAAAATGATATTGTTATCTGGCTTGCGCGTGTCAAAGACCGGATGAAGCCAAATGGGAATGTCTAAATCTGCACAAATTTGAAAGATTGGTTTAAAATCTGGATGAGCAAGAGATTGTCCCAGATGTCGGGTGAAAAGTTGAATCCCAAAAATAAGTGGATTCGTTGCCACTTCTTCTTTAATGAGCTTAACTGATTACGAGACATTGTTAAGAGCAAGCATGGCAACTGCACCAGCATAAATATCTTGATTCTCTTTGACTAAATTTACCAACTCAATGTTTGCTGATTGAACAAGTTCAATAGCTTTGTCAGGGTCAAGATAGTCCTCGGGATTGGTATTCACATAAGATAGAATTTGTTTAACGCCAGCATTTTGAGCTTGACGTCGTGCTTCCATATCCGTTAAGAGGGGATGATTAATAAATGGCATTTGTTCTGGTATAGCTGGTGCCACTTCCAAAATTTTTGCTTTAAATTTGGGTAATAAGACATGGGCAAAACAATCAATCTTTTCCATCTTAAGTCTCTTTTCTCATTTTCTCCATTATAGCAAAAAAAAGAAGTTAAGGGTTTCCCTAACTTCTTTTGTGTCTCATGGTCATTAAGTAATAAGTTCTTAATTTTCTTTACGACGTTTTACTGAAGCAAACATTCCTGCACTAGCTACTAATAAACCTGTTACAACAAAGACATTGCTTGCTGGGTTAGATTTAGTATCTGCCATTTTTGGAAGAGTCTCAGTTGCGGTTTCTGTTTCTTGAGCTTCTTGGTTTGTAGCCACTTGTTGGTAAACAAAGATTGTTTGACCATTGTGATTTACAGTTACTACTTCATTGTTTTCTGGTACTGGAACATGGCAGTCTCCTTCGACGAAATCTGTCAAATTAGTACCAAAGATAGCATTACTTACCCAACGGTAGAAGTTGATTGTATGTGTTTTATTAGTAGGATTACCAGCAAAGATAAACATTGGTTGTCCTTGGAACATACCACTGATTGCTACTGTCTTATTAGCTAAGCCTTCATGTTGTGGCCACCAACCTGAGACATAGAAGTCTCCTGCTGAAATATTTGCTAACTTTTGGAAGCCAGCTGGAACACCTTCAATCCATGAACCTGAGTTAGCATAGTAAAGTGAATCAGCACCATATCCACTTGTATATGGACTATTGGCATCAAGATTAATCTTCATCAGGCCTTCATAGCTAGAACCATTTCCTTCATCAGTCATAGCTGCATCAAAGCCAGTTAAGATTCCAAGACTTTCAAGTCTTGCCATTGCTGCGCCACCAAGAACGATGATTGGTTTTTTACCAAGAATTCTTTCATCGAATTGATCACTATCAAGAACGATAACATCTGATTCTGCTGCCGAATTAACTAAGTTGAAGCCCATTTGTTTAAGTGCAAGACTTACTTCTGATGGCGATTCAAATCCAAGGTAATAGTTTGAGTTACCAGGTGCGTACACATTCAATGCTTTAAGAGTTTGACCAACTGGTTTCATGCATGTTGGTTTAGCATACAATGGATAAGTTGCAATGACACTGTCATAAGTTGCTTTATCCATTACATAACCATCATCAGTTAAGTATACAGATTTACCTGCTTTAAGAGCAGCATTGACTGCTTGAACAGCAGCAAGTGAGTTATTAGAAACGATGTAATATTTAGCTGCTGTAGATTGAGTACGAGGTGCACTTGTAAGTGTTACGCCGCCAAGTTTGCCAGCAAATAAGTTTTCTTTATAAACTGCTTCTGATTTGAAACCACGCATAGCTGGGAAGTTCATTACTAATTCCGCGTACATTGCTGGCCATTCTGACTCATTAGCCCCTTTGTACAGCACGTGGTTGGCATAGCCACGTTTTGCTTGAGCCATGTCTATAACTAAGTCACCTTTTTTGTAACCACCAGCATCTGCTGTTAATTCATTTAAGATAACACCATTTCTTCTGAAGTAATCAATCATTTTGAAGGCTTGATCAACGTCATTTGTTGCTGATAATTCCATTGGAATAACATAGTAATCAGGGAAGAATGTATCTTGGCCTTCTTTATCACGGCCTTTAACAGAACCATCAACTGTTACTAAAGCATCTTCTGCAGCTTTAACTTCTGCTTTTTGGATACCACGAAGGTAGAATTCCAATCGATTTTTCATTAACTGATCACGATTTGTCATATCATAGTTGATACCTGCTAAGACAGCATAGTAACCAGCTTTATATGATTCTTGATTTGTCCCTGGAATTTCAATTGTATGACCAAGTATTCCTTGATATAAACCATAAACTGCAGTATATCCTGAGAAGGAATCGTCCCAACCTGAACCATAATCAAATTTCGGAATGATGTATGAATCATATTGTGAATTGGTAATACCAGAGTTACCCATCTCACGAGCACCAGCTACAAGACTATTTTCAAATAAGTCATATTCAAAGTTAGGATCATGTGGAGGTGTACAAGGTTCAATTAAAAATTCTTTTACAAAGCCGTGAACGTCAAAAATGGCAATTGGATTCCATTTATTGATTTGCTCAACAGCTGCAATTGTTTCAGGATTTGTTTGATAACCTGTGTCACGGTTTGGATCTAAACCATTATCTAAAGCACGTTCATTAGCAATATCACCATCAGGATTTTCAGTGAAATTAAAAAGTAAAATAACTTTTTCTAATAGACTCTTGATGTCGATTGTAACAGATTTTGGATTATTGTTGGCATCGACAGTTTGATAGTTAATAACTGATTTAGTCGCAAATGTTTTGAAAAGTTCACGTACAATATCAATACCTGGTTGTTCATCAGCGTGAGTGTTATTAATTAAGATTGGCATTTGATAATCAAATGTACCTTGTGCCAATAGTTCCAATGCTTTAACTGGATCCATTAACATCATAGGTGTTGTTTGATTCAAATATTTATCAATTGTTGCTTGGTCTTTAGCAATGATACCCATCTTAATATCATTATTTAAAGCACTCTTACCAATTGTTTCAATTGTAACCAAGCGGTCAGCTGCGTGATTTTGTTCAATATTAGTTAATTCTTTAAGTAGTTCATCATGAGTCATATAAGCTTCATAAGGGCGCAAGATGAGTTCTTTTGTAAGTACTGTTAAACCATCCTCACTAACACCAGTAAGTGTATAGGTTCCCATGTAATCACGGTAAGTACGACGGATGTTATTTGGCCATCTTAAACTTAAGTCAGTACCAAATAATGGATTAATAGTAATTTGATAGTCAGTATTAGCACCATTTGCCACTGATGTCACACTAATAAGGTCAACACCCACGAAGCCGCCTGCTTTTATATCATAAGTTTTAGCTGGTAAATCAGCAATTGTCCAAGTTATTGGACTTGTAGTAGGTGCAGAAATGTTAACGGTATTTTTTTCTTCCATATATACCGTTTGGCTACCTTGACTAACTGGAGTAGCTGTTGGTGTAGTCGGTGTTGCTGTTGCAGCTACAGCAACATCTGTTGACTCAGGTTCTACTTTCGTAGTATCTGTTACAGGTGCTTCTGGCGCTGTAGTTGGACTTGTTGGGGTAATAGCTGGCGCAGTTACATCAGCTTCTGGAGCTGGTGTAGTTGAAAGATTTGCCTCAACAGTTGGAGCTGTAGCAGTGCTAACCGCTGCTGCATCGTTGGTAACTAAAGCAGTCGCTTGTCCCGCCGAATCAGTCGCAGTCACCTCATTAGCTTGCACATATTGTGTCAAAGCTAATGAACAAAGTAACATACACGATGCTGACAAACCTTTAATGATTTTGTCAGTTGAAGCTTTATGACCAGTTTTTACATTAGTCATGGTCTACCTCCTCTAAGTAGGGTTCTCTAGGCCCTACTCTAAATAATATTTTTTGTGTGATTAAATACTCTTTAGCGTATTAATTTTAACATAGGTAGAATTTTTATGCAAGCGCTTTCAAAATGTTGTGAGAATTCAAATAGTTGTATAAAAATACTATCTTTTTGTAATATTATTAACAATCTAAACAGCTATTCCAAGCATTGCTCTTATTAACCTCCTGAGTAAATATAAGAAAAAGAGAGTGGGACAAAAATCAGTAATTTCGTAGAAATTTGATTTTGTAGTCCCACCTCCGCAAAGTTGAGTAGGGTTGTTAAAGTTGATTTTCAACGTATTAGAGCCCACTCAACCATTACGTTACATACTTAAATCTATAAAATTATAGAGTCTGAGAAAATTTTGTCCCAGACTCTTCTTATTTTTCATCAAATTTTACTTTTTGCTTAATTTTACTAGTGCTTCTGTTCTAGCTGTATGCGGAAACATATCAACTGATTGGATATAATCTACTTGGTATAGTTTTGCTAATGAAACTAAGTCCCTCGCTAATGTTGACGTATTACAAGATACATAAACCATTTTTTGCGGTTGATATTTTATGATAGTTTCCAATAATTTATCGTCTAAACCTGTTCGAGGTGGATCGACAATGATTGCATCTGCTCGGTAACCAGCTTGATACCATTTGGGAATGATATCTTCTGCTTTTCCAACTTCATACAAGCTATTTTCAATTTGAAGATTTTGTGCGTTTTGCTTGGCGTCAGCTATGGCCTCTGGTATGATATCCATCCCTCTGATGCTAGCAACTTGGTTAGCAAAGGCGAAGCCAATTGTCCCAACGCCACAATAGGCGTCTATAATGTGGTCGCTTGCTGTTACTTGTAGAGCCTTTTTGACCTCCTGGTAGAGGACTTGTGTCTGCTGGGGATTGAGCTGATAAAATGCTCGTGGGGATAAGCTAAATTGATAGTCTAAGACTTCTTCCTCAATTTTATCTTCTCCCCAAATAATCTCTGTTGACTCCCCGTAGATATCGCTCGATTTTGATTTGTTATGGTTAAGTGCAATTGTCATGATTTGAGGATGCTCCTTAACCAAATCGTTAATAAAGTCAGTTAATCTTAAAGCTTTACTAGTAATCAGAATGACTTGTATTTTTTTGCTTGCCACAGCTTTGCGAATCATCACTGTTCGTAAGCCATCAATTTTTCGCTCATTAAAAATAGGAAGTTTGTGCTTGTCTAATAATTTTACAATACTATTAATCACAAGTTGAGTATCTTTATCTTGAACTAAACAATTTTCAATCGTGACTAAGTGATGGCTATTCTCAGCAAATAAGCCAGCTCGAATTTTTCCGCCAAATTGTCTGGTTTGAAATTGCAGTTTGGCTCGATAATGCCAAGGTTCATCCATACCAAGTGTTTCACGGATTGGATAACTTTCATAACCTTCAGGTTTAAATTTTTTCAAGGCTTGTCGGATGACATCAGTCTTGAACACGAGCTGCTTTGGATAAGCCAAATGCATAATTTGACACCCGCCACACTCCTTATAGATGGGACATCTTGGCTCTACACGATCTTTTGAGACTTTATTTATGGTTAATAGCTTTGCTTCGACAAAATTTCGTTTGACAGAGGTTATTTGACAAAAAATATCCTCTCCTTTTAATGCACCAGGTACGAATACTAAGGTTTTTTTATAAAAACCAATACCTTCACCATTAATTCCTATTCGTTTAATTTTTAATGGAATTTTTTGTCGTTCTTTAAGATAGTTCATACTGCCCCCGTTACTTTGTTTCTACTCTTATAATACCCAAGCTTTAATTTGGAAATAATTATCATCTCAAAGCTGTCACCATCTATTTTACCATTTATTTGGTATAATGATTAGTATGAAAATCAGTAAAATTGAAAAGAAAAAACGTTTATACTTAGTTGAGATGGATGACTCTGAGAAATTGTATGTTACAGAAGATACGATTGTTCGCTTTATGCTCAGTAAAGGGATGACCATCACTGCTGACCAATTAAGACAAATCCAAGAATTCGCTCACTATTCACACGGAAAGAACTTAGCGCTATATCATATTTCATTCCAAGTGAGAACAAAAAATGAAGTCAAAAAATATCTCGAAAAACATGAGATTGATTCTGCTACTATTGAACAAGTTATAACAGATTTAGAGAAAGATAAGTGGTTGGATGACCGTAAATATGTTGAGTCTTATGTCCGACAAAATGAATTAAATGGTGATAAAGGACCAATGATTCTGAAACAAAAATTAATGCAAAAAGGAATCTCCTCCCATTATATCGAACAAGAACTACAGAATAATGACTTTACTGAAATTGCCGATAAAGTTGCTAATAAAATAATTAAAAAATTTCAAGGTAAACTACCTCCTAAAGCACTTCAAGATAAGCTAACCCAGCAAATGGTTTCCAAAGGCTTTTCATTCGACCAAATCAAATCTGTTAAAGCAACTTTTGATTTCAATGAATATGATGATAATACTGATGACTTATTGGGAAAAGAATTAGAAAAAGCCTATCGTAAATATTCACGAAAATATGATGGTTATGATCTGAAACAAAGACTTTTCCAAGCTTTATATCGAAAAGGTTTTGACAGTGACGATATAAATAGAGAATTACGAGAATACTTATAAGTCACTCAAATTGAGTGATTTTATATTACTTTTATGATAAAATAAGTCTGATAAGTTTAATTGTAGAAAGTTGGTTGGGCATGAAGTTACCTAAAGAAGGCGACTTTATTACAATTCAAAGTTATAAGCATGATGGTAGGTTGCACCGAACTTGGCGTGATACTATGGTACTAAAAACAACTGAAAATGCTCTTATCGGCGTAAATGATCATACATTAGTAACAGAAAGTGATGGTAGACGATGGGTTACAAGAGAACCAGCAATTATCTATTTTCACAAGAAGTACTGGTTTAATATTATTGCTATGATAAGAGACAATGGCATTTCTTACTACTGTAATTTAGCAAGCCCCTATGTGCTTGATGGTGAAGCCCTCAAATACATTGACTATGATTTAGATGTCAAGGTATTTGCTGATGGGGAAAAACGATTATTAGATGTTGATGAGTATGAACAACATAAAAAAGAAATGCACTATACAGAAGATATGGATTATATCCTGAAAGAAAATGTAAAAATTCTTGTTGATTGGATAAACAACGGAAAAGGACCTTTTTCTGAAGAGTATATCGCTATTTGGTACAAACGTTATCTTGAACTGAAGAATCGTTAATAGTTGTCTGGCACTCCATTGGGGTGCTTTATCACTTGAAAGGAGTAAAGATGGCATTTCAAAACACGAAAGAACGCTATGCCAGTTTCGGCATTGCTACAAGTATTCCCCCTGAAATCATTGACTCTTTTTGGACATTTATCGACAATAACCTAAAAGGTGTTTTTAAGTTAGACAATATCCTTGTTTTTCGAATTCTCGATAATAAGAAAAAAACTGCTATTGAATACCATGATCAGAAAAACAAAGTAAGAATAGTCATTGATACACCATATACATATGACCCATTTTTGCCTAAAGTCATCTATATTGTTGATAACAATGGTACAGAAACTATATTACTAGGACATGAAATCTACTAAAAAAGGGCTTGCTTGGCTCTTTTTTAGTTTGTAGTTGAAATATCATTAGTATAATAATTTGGCACAAAAAAAGTTCTCAATAATGAGAACCATACTATAGTCCGTACGGGATTCGAACCCGTGTTACCGCCGTGAAA
>CAACWI010000199.1_pt1 | contig 10125 bp, 9 predicted proteins | sample 2275591 | NCBI WGS metagenome assembly CAACWI01 (sample SAMEA5312452, study PRJEB27640) | indoor metagenome | biome: indoor environment; feature: uncontrolled; material: polymer tiles stone | place: Germany | collected 2014-07-07
ATAATTCCTAAAGCCAAAATGCAAAAAGGTAGAATATAGGGAATAATAACATAATACCAATTATGTGACATTTGCCAAATTGTCGCATTTGCTCTGTCAATTAACAAATATCTAAAATCTTGAATCATCTGTGCAAGTGGATTTAACATTAGAATTTTTGCTGCTAAAAGATGTTGGTCAGATACAAATGTAATAGGATAAATTATCGGTGTCGCATACATGGCAGCTTGCATCAAAACTTCCCAAACTTGAGCTAAGTCTCGATAATAAACAAATAATGTTGATAAAAGCAAAGCTACTCCGACGGCTAACACAAATAGTTCAATAAATAAAAATATTGCAAGGTATGCATGTGAAGAAATGGTAACACCATTAATGACCGCAAAGATAAGTACGACTACTAGGTTGATTGAAAAATTGATTAATGCGCCTAATACAGCAGAAAAGACAATTGTATGCTTAGAAAAATTTAACTTTCGGAGTAAATCTCCCCTTGTTACAATCGAAACCATTCCCATACCTGTCGCTTCTGAAAAGAATGACCAAATAACATTGGCTAATAACAAGGCAACAGGGAAATGCGGTACAGACCCACCTAATCTCAAGAAGCGGATGAAGACCAAATACATAATTGTAAACATCATTAGCGGTTTTAAGATGGACCATAGATAACCGATGGCACTTCCTTGATATCTTAATTTAAAATCAGTTTTAACTAATTCTTTCAAAAGAATACGATTCTTTTTACTGAATAATTCCATTACTTACTTTCTCCTATACCCTAATTTTGTAATAATTAGAGTTCTAAATATAAATGTGTGAAATGGTCTATTTTTTTTAAAACCATACTTTCTTAATAATTCTATGCGTGTTAAAAAGGGTTGTTCAATCAGAGTTACATATGATTCAATCATAGATTTCTTAAAATTATCTATATCCAATTCAAGTAAATAACTTGCTTGTTTTTGACTTGATGTAATTAGCCACCAATATTTCTTTAGAGATTGGCTTGGATTGATCCAACTATTGATTCGTTTTGACCACGTTCTAGCTCCTAAAACGTTAGCTTCATGCTGACGATATAGCTCCGTTGGCTGATCGATATAAACTAGTTTGCCTTTTGCTGCAGCAATTAAGGCTAAATACCAATCATGCATCAATAAGTTATCAGACTGTGTCCATAATTCTGCCAAACAATGATTAATGACTGATGTCCCACCAGTCACAGAATTCTCTGTTAATTCTGATAATAAATCTGTATTAGCGTGATCAGATTGATAACGAATCATGCTTTCTTGCAAAACTTCCAATTGATTATTGACAATTGACAAGTCTGTATAAACTAAAAGTGGTTCACTTTCATTATATTTCAATGCCTCTTCAATAGATATTTCAAGTTTCCTTGGTATCCAATAATCATCTTGATCACTAAAAAAGTAGAAATCAGCTACTTCATGTTTTACTAAAGTATAAAAATTTTTGATAACTCCAAAATTTTCTCGATCATTTTCATTAATAAAAACAATTCGAGAATCTATGTCTACAAACTCTTTAATGATTTGAGGTGTCCTATCACTAGACCCATCGTCACGAATTAAAAGTTTCCAATCAGTAAGAGTTTGATCTTGGATACTTTTAATTTGTTGGGCTAGGTATTTTTCCCCATTGTATGTAGACATCAGAATATTAATTTTCATTTAAAAATAAAGCCTCGTATTCCTCTACTATTTTTTCCCATGTGTAATTTTCCTGAATAATTTTCTTAGCTTCTTGGCCTAGCGACTCATAGTTTGAACGTTCGTCGACACTATCAATTAACTGTGATAAGTCATTTTCTTTTTTAGTCCAATAGAGTGCACTGGTCCTTGCAACTGATTTATTAAAGTCAACTCCCAGTACTAAATTAAGATTGGTATGAGCTAACGCTTCTAATAAACCTGGGTTGGTTCCACCAACCTCATGACCATGAATATAAGCAAATGCATTTTCCCTGATATAATTAACAAGTTGCCTGTCATATTGTGTCCCAATGAATTTTATACGCTCATCTCTATTACAGCCGGTTTTTTTAATTAAGGTATCATAATAGGCGTTACCTTTATTATTACAAATGATAATCAAATCCCGTTCTGTGTGTGAAGTCATAAACTCATTGATAATCGTTTCATAATTATTCTCAGGTACAAAGCGACCCAAAACTAAATAATAGCCTTTTTCATTGAAGTCAAATTGATAAAAATAATCACGCACGATATCGTCTTCAAAAGATAAATTAGAGGGCTTAGTATCGGTTCCATAGGCTATGAATTTAGTCATGGCCCAAGGATAGTTGTCATTAATGTATTTTTCAATGCCAATATTGTCAGAAATAACTAAATCAGCAAGTTTGGTCATCTTCTTTTCAGCAAATTTTAAATACCATCTTACCGGAACTGGCCATTTTGACCTTTTCCATTCCAAACCGTCAGGATTGATGTAAAACAGTCCATCTCGATCCCGAATTTTTTTTACCAAAGGTCCCATAAAGCCACCTATGGTATTCCCTAATAAATAAAAAATCGGTTTGTCAATTTGATGTTGGTCAATATAAGACAGGGCATAATTTACGGCCATGATATCATAAGCAATGACTCGAGCTGGACCAAGTTTGGGAGGATTAATATAAAAACAATCCACTCCATTATATTCTAAGTGTTCATGATGTTGAGTATCGCTTAGACAAGCAACATGATAGCTAATATCAGGTGATTTTTGATGTGTCACTAATTGATCCACAAAAGTCTCGAAACCACCATATTTTGCAGGTAAACCTCGGCTACCAATAATAAAAACGTCTTGCATGTCACAGTGCCCCATTCTAAATATAATCAATGATTATTATAGCATAAAAGACTAGCAATAGCGATATTTTACCAATAGAAAAAGCCAAAGAGCTATGGTCTTTGGCTAAACTTTTTTATTTTTCTTCTTGTTTGTAAAACTCTTTTAAGGCATCTTGCCAAGTTGGAATCACAAAACCTGTAGCTTTTGCTTTATCTAAATTCATTGTAGAATTTAGTGGACGTTTTGCCTTAGCCGGGAAAGCAGATGAATCAACTGGAGTAACTTCAACATTTGTATCTTTTAAAATTTCTTTTGCAAAATCATACCAAGTTGTATCCTCTTTAGCATCATTTGACAAGTGGTAATAGCCAAAATTTTTATTGTTTTCAGCTAAATAGGTCATAAATTCTGCTAACGTACGTGTCCATGTTGGACGACCATGTTGGTCATCAACAACAGTTAATTTTGGATGTTTTTTTGCTAACTCTTGCATTGTGAAAACAAAGTTTTTGCCATAATTCCCAAAAACCCATGCCGTTCTGATAATGTAAAATTTATCTGCATATTTTTCAACTGCTTCTTCACCTAAACGTTTTGTTCTACCATATTCAGTTTTAGGATCTGGGACATCAGTTTCTAACCATTCTTCTCCAACTGGTTTTTGACCATCAAAGACATAGTCTGTTGAGATATAAACTAAGGTTGCATTATGATTTCCACATGCTTTTGCAATATTTTCAGTGCCATCAACGTTGATTAATTGATTAAGTTTTTTGCCTTCGTCTTCAGCAGCATCTACAGCTGTGTAAGCTGCACAATGATAGACTAGAGTGGGTTTTACTTGTGAGAAAACTTCTTCTACTTTTTCAGGATTTGTGATGTCCATTTCTGCTACATCTACAGCGACATACTCTTCATTTCTTTCATCTAATAAATAACGAAGTTCTGTACCTAGTTGTCCATTGCTACCTGTAATTAAAATCATATATTTTTCTCCTTAAACTTGCTGTAATCAAGTATATAACTACCATATATTTTACAATAAAAAAAGGGATATTTCATCCCTTTTATACTTTTTATCGAATTCCTAGAGCAATTCGTGCATAACGACTCATTTTATCGACTGTCCAAGCCGGATACCAAACAAGTTTCACTTCCACCGAAGTCACTTCTGGAACATCCTTCATAACATCATGAATTTGGTCAGTCAAGAGATCGGCTAGTGGACAACCCATGGTAGTTAAGGTCATATCAATTTGTGTATGACCATCATCCTTAAAATGAATTTCATAGATTAAGCCAAGATTGACAATATCAATTCCCAATTCTGGGTCAATTACCATTTCAAGTGCTTCTAAAATACGATCTTTAATTTTAGCAATTTGTTCGTCAGTATAGTTTTTATCATCAGTCATGGCTCATATCTCCATATTTCATCTATTTCAAGGATTTTATTCTTTCTTGATCTTCTAGGCTCGTTTTATATTTCAAGCTCACCGTTAAAAAGGTCCAAACCAGTTTTCTCTTTAATTTCTAGGAAAACCGCTGATAAGTGTCACTGGCACTTATCAGTCCTCAATAAAGTCTCTTAATTGTTTGCTTCTGCTTGGGTGGCGGAGTTTGCGGAGTGCTTTGGCTTCAATTTGACGGATACGCTCTCTTGTAACGTTGAAAACTTTACCAACATCTTCTAAAGTACGCATTTTCCCATCATCAAGACCAAAACGTAGTCTCAATACATTTTCTTCACGGTCAGTTAATGTATCTAAAACTTCATCTAATTGTTCACGTAAAACAACACGTGTTGTATAATCTACTGGATTTTCAATCACTTCATCTTCAATAAAATCACCAAGATGGCTATCATCTTCTTCACCAATAGGAGTTTCAAGTGAAACAGGTTCTTGAGCAATTTTTAGAATTTCACGTACTTTATCAGGTGTCATTTCCATGCGCTCAGCAATTTGTTCTGGCGTTGGGTCTTGTCCTAATTCTTGTAACAAATTACGTTGTTCTCTAACTAATTTATTAATCGTTTCGACCATATGTACTGGAATACGAATAGTACGTGCTTGGTCGGCGATGGCACGTGTAATTGCTTGGCGAATCCACCATGTTGCATAAGTTGAAAATTTAAAACCTTTAGAATAGTCAAACTTATCAACTGCTTTCATAAGCCCCATATTACCTTCTTGAATTAAATCCAAAAATTGCATGCCACGACCAACATAGCGTTTAGCAATAGATACTACAAGACGTAAATTAGCTTCAGCCAGACGTTGTTTAGCTTCTAAATCGCCTTCATCAACAGCTACTGCTAATTCTTTTTCTTCTTCACCAGTTAATAGTGGAACAACCCCAATTTCTTTCAAGTACATACGAACTGGATCATTTACCTTAGCTGAATTACTTCCGATTAATTGTTCATCTGTAAGTTCTTCAGGTTTTGGTTCTTCAACAACATATTTAGATGAAGGATTTCCTTCTTTATCTGTGATAGAAATACCGCCATCAGTCAGGCGTTCTAATAAATCATCAATTTGGTCAGCATCTAAAACGAATGGGATAACTAATTTTTCTGTAATTTCATCATCAACTGCAGATCCTTCTTTTTTATGATTACGAATAAAATCTGCAACTTGAACGTTAAAAGTTGTAATATCGTTTTCTTTGGCCATTTTTTCCTCTATTCCATATTTCGTTTTTGCGCTATTAGATTTTCCAAAACTTCTAAGGCTAATTGATGGTCACCCTTATTGCTTGATTCTCTAACTTGTTTTCCTTGTTTATGAATATCTCTTTCTTTTAATAATCGCTGGCGCTTTTGCAGTAAATCATCAATCTCACCTGGTGCTACTTCTACAGGGAGACTTTCTTCTAATACGCGATAATAAGCTTGGGTGACTTCTTGAGAAAGTTGAGATAAATCCAGGGGACTAATTTCCCCATTAGTTTTTAATAACTGATACAACTCTTCTAAACTAGGTGTATCAAAATAAAAATTTTCTTTAGTTCGAAATTCATTTAATAAATAATCATTATGAATTATCCGGTGTAGTAAATGATTTTCCGTGCGAACTAAGGCTGTTATACTCTTACTAATAGGTAACGTAACCAAGGTTGATTCCGATTTAACAATCTGACCTTGTCGTTCTTGTCTATCCTGTAATCGGTAACTGTTAACAGACTGTTCAACTTGTAAGTAATCAAAATCTGGTAATAAATCAGAAACACGATTAATGTATGAATTTTGTGCTGTTATAGATGGATCAGCTGCAATAATTTTCGCTATCTTTTCAACGTAAGCAATCTGAGACTGCAAATTATCCATATTTTCGGGTAAAAAGTAATCGATAAAAAATTCTGTGCTACTAATTCTAGAATGACTAAGTAGATTTGCCAACTCTTCTTCAGAATTCTTTTGAATAAATTCATCTGGATCCATCTGATTTGGAATTCTAACAATTTCAACTTGAAACTCTTTTAATAAATCTAGAGATTTAGCAATTGCATTTTGACCAGCACTATCACCATCGTAAGTGATAACGATTTTCTTAGTTAATTTTTTCAGATGATTGACATGCTCTTGAGTCAATGCCGTCCCCATTGAAGCGATAGCATTTTCAAAACCTGCTCGATAAGCAGCAATTACATCCATAAACCCTTCCATCAAAAACACTTCATGTGTTTTTGAAATAACAGGCTTGGCCTTATCTAAATGGTAAAATTCAAAGGATTTATTAAAAAGTACTGTAGCTCTTGAATTCTTATACTTAGCAATTTTGGCCGCTTGATCTTTTTCAGTCCATATCCGTCCTGAAAATGCTATCGTACTACCTCTTTCATCAGTTAATGGGAACATTATCCGATTTCGAAAGGCATCATAAATGGTATTAGATTGCTCCGATAAATTAAAAAGGCCCGAAGCTGCTAATTCTTCTTCACTGTATTTTTTTGATAAGCTTTGAAAAAGATAGTTACTTTCATCAGGCGCCAAACCAATATTAAAATGCTCTAATAACTCATCTGTCATCCCTCTATTATAAAGGTAGTTCCTAGCTTTTTGCCCAACAGTTGTCGTCATTAAGACAGCGTGGTAAAATTTCAAAGCATCTTCGTGAATTGCTATTAATTGTTGGTGAGCTGAGACACGTGGACTATAGTCTTGCCTTTGTGAGGCAATATTGACCGCCATACCAGCTTTTTCAGCTAAAATTTCAACGCTTTCTAAGAAAGGAACTTGCCGATATTCTTCGACAAATTTAAAAACATCTCCAGATTTGCCACAACCAAAACAATGAAAAAATTGTCGGTCTTCTATCACATTAAATGAGGGTGTCTTTTCTTTATGAAAGGGACACAGTCCTAAATAATGTCGACCTGATCGTGAAAGACTGACAACTTCTCCAATGACATCAACAATATTTAGGCTATTTTTTATTTGGGAAATCATTTCTTTATCAACTGCCAAGACTTCACCTCCCCACAAAAATCCCATTTTAATTTTATCTTTATTATATCACTTGAAAAGAATTTTGTAAATTTAAAAAAACAAGGTTAAATTGGTTGTTATTATCATAAAATTTATGTTATGATAATCTTAACTAAGAAAAGGGGAATTCTAATGATAAAAGAATTAAAAGAATTTTTATTTAAAGGGAATGTGTTAGATTTAGCTGTAGCTGTTGTTATTGGTGCTGCATTTAAAGCAATCATTGACTCTTTAGTTGCTGATGTGGTTACTCCACTTATTTTAAACCCAGTTTTAAAAGCTGCTGGTGTTTCTAACATTGCTGAATTAGTATGGAATGGTGTTAAATATGGTAGCTTCATAGCTGCTGTTATCAACTTCATAATCGTTGGTACTACTTTATTCTTCGTAGTTAAAGCTGCAAATAAAGCTATGAGTTACCGTAAAGTTGAAGAAGAACCAGTTATCGCTGGTCCTACTCAAGAAGAACTACTTGTTCAAATCCGCGACTTACTTGCAAGCAAAGAAGTTTAAGAAGATATAAAAAATGGAAGCCTTTGGCTTCTTTTTTTTCGGGGCCATTTTGAAGAAGAGAATCAAAAGCAGTCTTTCTTACGAAAGACTGCTTTTATGTTCTATAAATTAGAATTTTTTACGTTTGCGAGCTGCTTCTGATTTGCGTTTACGTTTTACAGAAGGTTTTTCGTAGAATTCACGTTTACGTGATTCTTGAAGAGTACCAGCTTTAGTTACAGAACGTTTGAAGCGACGAAGTGCATCGTCAAGTGATTCATTTTTACGTACTACTGTTTTTGACATGTGTTTCACCTCCTCAAGATATCGTAACATTTTCACGTTCTTAACTATATTACATGACTTTTCGGAAAATGTCAATAAATTTTTCATGTATGGATTCTTTTGGAGGAATTAAACTTTGACAAGAATTTTAATCAACTGCTTTTCCTGTTAGTTTTGCTGCTTCTTTTATAAATTTTTTATAGCCATCCTTAGCTTTTAGTTTAGTTATCACTTTGTTTGTTGTAGCTTTTAACTCCTTGCTGCCTTTTGGCATTGCTACTGCTTTTGCATCACCTTCACTAGTTTTTAGCTTATAATCTGCAATTGCTAATTCAGGATTTTGAGCAAGATAACCTTCTGCTACTGGTCCTTCTAAATCAACTGCGTCAACTTGACCAGATTTTAATTCATTGACAGCTTCACTCATAGCAGTTAACGAAACGATGTGCGATGATTTCAATTGCTCTTTTGACAACCCCTCTTCTATCGTCCCTTTTTGGACAGCCACTTTTTTGTTGGCTAAACTATCCAAATTTTGTAATTGATTTTTATTTGATGCTTTAATCAAAATTGCATTTTCAGTAGAATAGTATGGTTTTGAAAAATCATAAACTTTTGCACGCTCTTCTGTATAAGAAATTCCTGAAATGGCCATATCTGCTTTACCCGTTTGAACACTTGATAAGACATTATCAAAACTCATCGGTGAAATTTCTAATTTGACACCTAATTCATCAGCAATAGCTTGTGCCAATTGAACATCAGAACCGACAATTGTATCTTTGCCATTTTGCAATGTTTTGAATTCAAAAGGTGCATAATCTGGACTAAGAGCGACGACTAATTTTCCATCCTTTTTAATCTGATCTTGGAGACTTTCCTTACTGCTGTTACCACAAGCAGATAAGCTTAAAAGAGCCATAGTTGCAACTACACTAGTTAAAATTTGTTTTTTATTCATGATAAATTCCTCATCTATTTTTTATTATCTGCTTGATACTTGTTTAAAGCTAAGCTCAAGCACTGTAAGCCCGCAATTAAGGTTTCCTTTTTGCAGGTATAGCCAATTCTGACATATGACTCACGGGCAAAGCGATTACCCGGTACAACCAAAGTCTCATATTCGTTTAAAAGGTACCGACAAAAGTTTTCAATTGGACCTTCAATATCAAGTTTGACAAAAGCTGTCGAAACTTTTTTGGGTGCGATCATACTTGCTTTGTCTTCTTGAGTTACCCACTCTTGCAAAATGGCCAGATTTTCACTTACAATCTGTTCATTCCTTTTGAGAATTTTATCTGAGTGAGAAAGGGCTAAACTAGCCACCTTGTCATCAAAGACGCCTGCACAAATCATTGTGTAATCCCGATAATTTTTTATTTTCTTACATATGCTTTCTGCAGCAGCTATCCAACCAATCCTAAGGCCAGGTAAGGAAAAAGTCTTGGATAAACTGTTGACGCTAATTCCTTTGTCATAAAGATCGACAATTCCTAACAATTGATTGCTCTCAAAGGAATGATAAACTTCATCAGACAAGAGATAAGCGCCACAGGACCTAGCAATCTCCACCAGCTCCAGGAGATAGTCCCGATCCATATAAGCTCCAGTAGGATTGTTAGCATTATTGATAGTAATCAACTTTGTCTTAGGTCCAACCAGATTTCTTAATTCTTCTAAATCCGGCAACCAATTATTTTCTTCTTTAATGTGCCAGTAGTCAATAGATGCCCCCATTGACAGTGGAAGATCATAAAGTTGTTGGTAACTGGGATAATGAGCAATGATTTGATCACCAGGCTCAACCAAAGTAAAAAGGACGGTCAAGTTGGCACCTGTTGCCCCATTGCTCTGCAGGATATTCGAAGCTGTTTGATTCCTGTATAAATTTGCAACAGCTTGCTTGAACTGAGGTGACCCTTCAATCCACCCATAGTCCAGAGTTGTCTTGGCCAATGTCTGGTAGAATTGACTCCTGTTTGTTCCAGTAATGTCAAATAACTCATTTAGTGAGAGAGAAGAAATGGAGACAC
>CAACWI010000173.1_pt1 | contig 9990 bp, 10 predicted proteins | sample 2275591 | NCBI WGS metagenome assembly CAACWI01 (sample SAMEA5312452, study PRJEB27640) | indoor metagenome | biome: indoor environment; feature: uncontrolled; material: polymer tiles stone | place: Germany | collected 2014-07-07
CTTGCACCATTAGATGAAATTCTTGAATCACTCCATGGGATAGCATTGCCATCTTCATCTGTGGCACCCACAAAATTTGATTCTTTATTCCATATTTGCCCTACCTGTAAGGTTGTATTTTTTGTTTGAATACTGGACTTATCTTCCTTAACTGTTACGGTAAACTTTGAATCTACATTTTTTAATTTACCTTTTACGGTATAAGTTAAATTATAAGTCCCAGGTTTACTTGTATCTACGCTTGCACCATTAGATGAAATTCTTGAATCACTCCATGGGATAGCATTGCCATCTTCATCTGTGGCACCCACAAAGTTCGATTCTTTATTCCATGTTTGGCTAACATATAAGACACTATCCTTGGTTTTTATATTAGTTTGATCTTCTAATACTGTTACTTTTGCACTGGCTGTCCCAGTGTAACTTCCATTCTTATAAGTGTAGGTCACATTATAAGTTCCAGGTTTAGTTGTATCAACATTATTAGTGCTAGACAATCTGTTATCCTCATACTGAAAGTCTGTGTTTGTTTCATCATTACCCGAAACAAAGTTTTGTGAAGCATCCCATTTCTCACCTTGGTATATTGTAGTATCAGCCGTTGCTATAGTTGGAGTTTGCGGCAGGCTTCCAAAAGTCATGGCTGTAGTTTCCATTTGAGCTCCAGTAGATGAGGTAAAGCCCCAGTAGACTTCATTTGTCGTAAAGAATTGGTGATTAGCATCGTCCCAACTAGACCTAAAGTCTACCATGCAAGACTTCGAATAGGTTTTTCCACTTCCTAAATCTTGGAGGCTATAGGATAAGGTGGTTTGATGATCGTTTATCGGTGTGGCACTAATATTTAATTTTTTCCAATAGCCATTTGATAAGTATTCGCCAGTTGCTAGTTCTTGAGCTGAGTAGTGCCATTGATAGGTTTCCCAACCATGTGATGACGCTGCAAAAGCAATATGATTGCCTACTTTTGTCAATCCGTTTGATCCAGATGAACCGTTATATCGATCTGGTCCATCTCCATTAAAATACGTATCAAATTCTAATGCTAACGTAAAAGGATAAGAGGAACTATATGCACCTATTCCCTTACCTGATTCTCCAACCCATGAAGGAGAGTACTGTTGCAAGCAAAAAGTCATTCCATCTGCCGCTGAGGAACCTTGGTTGCCAAGGTATAAATACGTAGATAACTTGAAGGGTTTTTTTAAATCAATTTTATTTTTACCCCATAGTGCACCAACCTGAGATCTTCCGTTAGACATCTGTAAGACTGAATTATCATCTGAATATAAAATTCCATTTCCGACTGCCGGATTAAATGAACTTTTTAGATCAACTCCTTGAAAATCATTGGGAATGTTAGGTATGGAAGGATCAATAGCGTCTGCTTGTATGTGTTTAGTACTCAAGATACATAATAGACTGATTAATAATATAAATGTTCTTTTTTTCAAATTACACTTTCCTTTTTAATATCCTTATGTCAATAAAAGTTGAGTTAACTGGAAAGATAATAAGAACTACAGCCAGTCGTAGAAAGGCTTCATTTCTTCTACATGATTAATTTATTATGAAATATAATACCTTATAAATAGAAAATTTTATTTTGTATAAAGTCTTGAATTTTAAGTTATGTTTGTGTATACTTAAGTGACGTGTCAATTTTATACATTTTTTGTCATTTGTGCAAAAAACATTTTTCGGAATAACTCAACTTTTATTGACAAATGATATCTTTATGACAAGTTAGTATGATTTCTTAGTTAAATTAAATTTTATCTATAATAAAAAAACCAAGGCAAACAGTGACTGACTCGGTTTTTTTATTGAATTTTTTTATAATTCATTACTATTAAGTTATGAGCTCATTCTATTCAAATATATTTTTTAAATCTTTTAAAACGGAAAACATAAACAATAAGAGCAACCATTAGGATTATCAACTCTGCTTCAACACTCATTATTGCCATTCTTTCATTTTCAGCAGTTCCAGGTAATGTATTGTGAGTAGAAGAAGGTTGTGTAATAGAGGTATCCCATTTATGAATTGGTTTATTATCATCTCGAGTAGATTTTACAGAAATTACCTTATCTTTCGTATACACATAGGCCACTGATTGAGATGTATCTTTGAATTGACTGATTGGGTTGCCTTGCACTTCTTTGAAAGTATAACCTTCAATATCTTTTTGCTTAGTACTGTACTCATCGCCAACATTAAAGGATTTCATATTATCATCAAAGTTCATTGCTTATTCTCGAAATAAATATAGTTTTATATTAGGCTTTCTTTCTCCTTAATATTTAACTATACTTAAAATTTCAAAAAAATTTTTTCTTCGTAAGTTACTTTTAGGTCAATTTTAAATATTAAAATGTTTGTTAATTATAACAGAAATGTTGGTACTAATAACTGCATAAATTTATTTAATATTTTTCTGCACTGTTGTTATTTTTATATTTCAGTTAACTGTTTCATCAACATTTTAATGAATAAAAACAGTAAATACTGTGATAAATCCAAATAAAATACCAGGTACATTCGCTATAACTACTGGCCAATCCTTATAAGTTTTTGACCAGCCATATCCAGTCCATAATGTAGCATTTATCATTGCTACTAAAGGTTGAATTGGTGATACAGGATGTCCCGAGAAGTTTGAAATAATCTGCGGGATATAAGAAACGTACATTAGAATACACATTATAGTCGCTATCCTACCGAGTACCTTAACTTTTCTAATTTTTTTTACATCTACAGCATTTTCACCTGTAGGGTACGGACCATTATCATATTTTGTCATTCAGTGTCTCCTTTTTCTTTAATAATAATTATAGCAAAAATATTTAGAAAATTTCTTGTGAGTATTTGAGTGAAGTATATATAAAATATTAGTGAATCTGTATCACTATTTAAATTTCACACTATTTATGTTATAAAAAAAAGGGAAAGCTTCACTAATTTTATATTAAAAAAAGGATAAAATTAAATAAAAAAACTGATTACAGAATATAAAGATCAGTTTTTTAGTGCCTGTCCTTAGTAGTTTTGAATAGCATTGTAAAAAGAATACCATAGTTAATGGCGAAATCAATTTATAATAAGGCTCTGAGTGTTTCTTACTTAGATTTTATTTTAACAAGTTACGTATCTCAATTAGAAACTTCATAAATAATTTTTAATTTACCAATATAAAAGTAGAAGCTAGCCAAAGTTGTATTAGAACAAACATTCTTATTAAAGGATTCATGAGATTATTAACCAAAGAAGTCACTAATCCTTAAAGACAGATCCAATAATTCCCTCAGGTGAAGTAAGTTTGTAAGATGAGGTGAGTGATGCTACACAAGCGACTAGTAAGTTTAATTACAATCAAGTTGACAAAATTAAAAATAAAGTAGAGGATGTAAAATATGAAGACCATAGAGTAAAATAGTTTCAAACAAAAAAAGAGCGCCTTTGAATTGATATGCACCCCCAAATATAGACTTAAAAATCTATAAATTTGGAGGCCATATCAAAATGATGGGATTCTCTTTTTTTGAAAGTTTATGTTTAGTATATCTAGCTTTTTAAAAATGAAAAGAAAGATTATCGATGAGCTTAACCATTTAGAACAGCTCCTCCATTAACATGAATACATTGACCACTTATGTAGCTACTGTCCTGATTTGAGGCTAAAAAAACAAAACTTGGGGCAACTTCATATGCTTCTCCACAACGTTTCATTGGAGTGTCAAGTCCGAATTTATCATGAGTCATTCCTTTCATCGTGGCTGGAATAAGCGGAGTCCAAATAGGACCAGGAGCTACGCAGTTGACACGAATATTTTTATTTAAAAATTCGTCCCTAACAGCTAATGATCTCGTGTATCCTACAACGGCACTTTTTGTCGTAGAATAAACTAATAATTTTGGATGTCCTCTGTATGCATTAACTGAAGCATTATTTATGATAGTGGCTCCATTATTCAAGTAAGGAAATAAATGTTTTGTGAAGTACATAAAACTATATATGTTGGTTGAAAATTCTCTTGAAATTTCTTCTGTATCAATATCAACAATACTATTCCTTTCATGTTGTTCTGCAGCATTATTTACAAGGATATCGACAGAACCAAATTGTTTTATAAAGAACTCAACAGCATTTTTAACAACATCTTCGTGACCAATATCTCCCTTATATAAATATACCGATCGACCCAATTCTCTTATACGCTCTTTAACAATCAAAGCATCTTCATCATTTTCATGATATACAATACCAATGTCCGCTCCTTCATGAGCAAAAGCAATTGCGACTGCTGCTCCAATACCGCTATCTCCACCTGTAATAATGGCTTTTTTACCTTTTAGTTTATTAGCAGCTAAATAGTTAGGATTTTCTATCAATGGTTTAGGAATTAGAGATTCACTATTATCTTTTTGATGGTAATCCATTTTGGGTACTTTTAAAGTTTTATTCATTCTTTTCTCCTTTGATATAAAATGTATGAATATAATTATCTAAACACTAAAAATTGCTATAGTAATCTTGTTCTACATCTGCAGTGTCACCTCATGAGATAATTATAACATTGCTAAGATAAAGTAACAAAAATTAAAATCTATAAAATTTTGGGGCTCCAGAGTCGAAAAGACCATGGTCTATTTTCTAAAAAATTAAGGAGAGTTTAATATATTCTAAAGTAAATACCATTACCTACACAATATCTGAGAATTTTTTCACTGCAGTTTTCTAAACAGAAAACCGGAAGAGGAACTACTTATTGGCAGTCTTGGTAAGTAAAAAAATGGTGATACTAATTCACCATCTTCTGGGCTATCTGCTTATTATTTGGGACAAATTAACTTGAATTACGTTTAATAGTTCAACTGATGTTATCATTAAATCTTAGAATTTCCTGCTTATAACGAAGCTACTTTTACTATCAACGATTTAAGAATTGCTTCACTTTAGTAATCAAACACTAAATAACATGCCTATAAAATGGGAAATGCCAAAAGAGCTCATAACCATAAATTATGAGGTCTTAATTATTATAAAAATTGTTTTCAATACTCATCTTCAAAAATAATTAACTATTTTGAGAAGTAGCTTTAATACTACTTCTCATACTATATATCACAACAAGAAAGATTTTATTTGCTTTTCATCATAACCTGATACCGCCTGTTTATCTGAAAGAATAATAGGAACCTCAAGTAATTCTGTATGTCGTTCTAAAAAAGATAAGCCTTCACTAAAGCGTAATTTATTCAATTTTGATTTACTTCTTAGACAGAGGAATGAAAACTTTTTAGATTTTTTTAAAATGTCTGGTATATCTAGTCCAGATAAATAAATGAGTTGAAAGATTTCTCGGTGAGTTATTGTATCAATCCTTTTCAAGTCTACTGTAATATTGTGCGCATTGAACCACTGTATTGCCTGTAAACAACTCTCAGAATTTTCCTTATAATAAATTACTATATTTTCCATACTATATTTTCCTTTTTCATTAAGGTCAAGAGCGAGAAAAGAAGTGCTCTAGCTAAGCTATTCAAGGTCATTGTCTTTTATATTTCTAAATAAAACCTTACGTCGATACGCTCTGGGTAGAAATATTCTTATCTGTTCTGGGCTATAACCAATTAATACTTTCTTTTTTCAATAATAATTGGTGATTTTAAAATTTTTGGATGAGCCTTTATATAATTTATAGCCTGATCTAAGCTCATTGTTTCTATCCCTCCTAACTTAGACGACTTCTCATCTCTAAGAGAACTAGGAGACTTGTCTACATCAAAAAATCCTTTATCTGTTGAGGAAAGAACTGTTATTAACTCTTTACGTGAAATTTGACAAGAAGGTTTAATACAAAATTCAATTCCATATCTTTTAAACCAGGATATAGCTTTCGTACTTGATGTACAACGTTTGTTACAGTATACATTTATCATGAGGTCCTCCAGAGTAAAATAAGGTGCTTCAATATAAATAGACCAAATAAGGTTTGATCTGAATTGCTTAGCGTTTACGAGAAGTATCGGAATTAGTTATTTTTTTCATCTGCTACTTCTCTTAGTGAACCACTATTTACTGCTCTTTTGGTTTTCTGTTTTTTCCTCAAAAAATCAGTAATAGTCCTATAGAGATAACAGCCATTATAATTATTATACAATAAATTATCTAAGAATAATCTTTTTCTCCCACTCTTTAACAAACGTCTTTTGCTTCTTCTCTCGTAATGTAAAGTTTTTATTTAATTCCCATTGGTTTTCCCATGAGTAACTTTTAAAGCAGCTCTATATTGTTTGACATTCACTTTTTCAGGGAGTTTTATGGGATAAATAAATCTCGTTTCTTGTGCAGTATCCAATTTAAAAGATTAAGTGGGAATGACCTTATCATTTTTATTTGTTATTTCTGCTTGAAAGTTACAATAAAAAAAGTTTTACGACACACTCAAAGCTACAAATCTACAGTGTTCAAATTTCTTTATATTACTCAAAATAGAGTTTTCGATCACTCTTTTTACTCTAAGTTCGGAATAAGGATATCCCTTACTATATGATATCGCTTGTATTTATTAATTGGTTTTGTTAATCTATAATTAAGTTTAAGAATGGAGATTTTTTATGAAAAAAAGTATTGTTTATTTCGCAGCTTTAGCTGTTGCTGGGATAGGTTTTGTAGCAAATTACTCAGTTTATGCAAGCCATGTGAAAGCTCAACCTACTAAATCAGTTGTTCAAATTCCAAAAGAAAAAAGTGAATTAACTTTTCTTACTTATACTGGATTCGAAAACATGACAGACAGTTGGGAGCCAGCGACTCACACGTTCGACAAAAGTTCAAATGAACTAAATTTCCAAGATGGTGTTTCCCTAATCAATCCCGGAGGTCATATTTTTACAAAAAATCAATTGGTTGGTATAAAATCTAATGGCTCTGAGTCCATTTTAGATCAGCAAGGTGAAAGTGGAGGTGGTTTTTTATTCAATATCACCTATAAAACTATAATTAATAATTATAAAGATTATACCCACTTCCGTATTGATGTAATATACCACGATACATTATGGAACAATGAACGTAAAGCAACTGCAGATTTCACGATTAATTAATCTTGACAGAGTGTGCTCCTCGTAGGTCGGATATATAACTCCACCTACGAGGAGTTTTTATTATTATCAAATAAATGGTAAGGGAATATTTTTTAGATTAAACGAAGTCAACAGCTTCTAGAATCTAAGCTAAGGTGGAATTATGACAGCTAATGCTGTGATAACCTCATATTGAGAATGTTTAAATAAAAAAGAAGACTCAAGTAATAATATTCTTGATTCTTCTTTGAACAGTAATCATTGCATTGGCTATATCGTATTAAAAATATATGGGATCTTCTGTGACAGAATACCACAAAATTCACATATAACTGATACCGCAAGTGTTATCAACAATATATTTTTTTAATTATTGTTATGTCTAAGAAACTAGAGAGCATATTCTAGAGAATGTTACTAAACCATATCTACTTGCGTTCATTTTATTTACAATATAACCAACAGCTACTTCAGAACCGTTTCTTGCAGTAGTTTAAGTTATTTTACTCTAGAATCATCAGAGGTTACATCTTCTACTTTATCCTTAACCTTATCAACTTGATTTGAAGTAAATTTTCCTGTAGTCTGTGCAGCATCCACAACTTTTGATTGTAATGTTACTTCATCTTCTTCTTGTTGTTCCTTGGTCTTAATATCAATTACTGAAACATTGACCTCGACAACTTCTAAATCAGTCATGTTTGACACTTCTTTTTGAATAATTTCTTTTATGTTCTTATAAATTTGAGGAACGTTTTTCTTATATTCTGCAATTATTTTAAGGTCAACGGCAACCTGTTTTTTACCAACTTCAACGTCAACTCCTGCAGTAACATTATCTGTATTGACAAGCTTACCTGTTAAATTTGAGAAAAAACCACCATCTATTGCAAGTAATCCATCAACCGATTCTAAAGCAAGACCTACAATTTTTTGAATAACTTTTTCTTCATAAACCAAAGTTCCCTTGATTTCTGTTGTGTTTTCTTTATTTGTTGTTTGTGCCATAATTGTCTCCTTATTTTATATTCTTTTATTTTTTATTAATGTGATCAATAATCCCTGTAATTTTAAGATAATATCCAATCAAACTACCAAATATGGAAAATACAAAAAGTAAAAGCATTTTCCAAAAACCCACGATAAAAATGAGTAGTGCCGCTATACATCCAATTATTCCTCCAATAATTGGATACTTGTATTTATTAAAAAAATCCATTGTCCGTCTCCTTATTCAACACGCAAGCTAGAAGAACTCTTCTTCGAATCAACACCTTTAATTTTTATATCTAATTTTAATTTATGGGTTAATCCAAAAAAAGTTTCCAAATATTCTTGCAAATCACTACCTATGTATTGGGTTCTTTCCAACATCTTATTTCTAGGTAGTATGTCTCCTTTTACTAAGACTTTTATTTTTCTTCTAAAAAGTAAGACCTTTATTTTAGGATTTTTAATGTACTGATTTTCTTCAATCTTTTCTCGAACTAGCCCTTCAATAGCTGATCGTTTGAGTGTCAATTCTCCTAATTCGCTGTCTAGAATAATATTTAGGTACGTCTTTGGAAGAAATAAAATGATGATCAAAGTTAATGTTAGCAAAACTCCCAAAAACAAACTAAACCAAAACATGTATTCTGAGGTAAACTGATTCAGTCTAGGAAATTGAGTAATTTCTGCTACTTTCCATTGAAAATCTTGTGCGTTAAAATTCATCCATAGAGTAGGAATAATAACTGAGAGCAGAATAAGATAAGCGAAGAAAAATAATAATTTTATTGTTTTAGACAAAACCACCCCTCTTTTCTATTTTCATGTACTAAGTTAAGCTATCTATTAATGGAAATTATAAACTAGAAAAGAAGAATGATCTTTTCAAATTAAAAATCAAGAATATTCCATTAATAGTAGTGTAAAAACAAACTACTCCTTTCATTATCATTATCATAAAATATATCAAATTTTTTAATGAATTCCAATCTATTTGCTCATTATTTACTAAGGATACGTTTAAATGCAACAAAAAAGTTTTATGATATTATATAATAGTATGAGAAAATATAATTTTTCATCAGCCAATATAAACTTTATTTTCTTCATATTTTTTTATTTTTGGGAGGTTACATGAATTTTTATGATATTAGTTTCTTAAAATCACAGGCAGGACTTACAAATTACTTATGGTATATTTTTATTTTCGGATCACTCATACTTCTTACTATTGTTTTTGGATTGTATCTTAGGCAACGTATTAAGACAAAATATCGGGACCTTAGTTTAATATTCCTTCTATTTCTCGTCTTATCTCTTGGAATACAGTATTCAAATTATCAAGTTAATCAATCTAAACACTCCCAATCTTCCCAAATGGTTGCTTTTATAGAAGAGTTTGCGAGCAACCAAAATGTTGACCAAAAAGATGTTCTAGTTAATTCAACGCAGCTCACAGATGGAATTATTGTAAGAGCAAATAACCATTTTTATTCCATTGGTCTCAATCCAAACCAGCAATCTTATACCATCACTGAAACACATTTACTCAATAATAAAATAAACATTATTTCTAAATAATGAGAAAGGATTTCAATGCAATTATACAGTCCAATAATAATCAAATTTGCCCTTGGTATTATTTGTTTAATCATCCAAATCAATATTATGGGGAAAGGTAACCTTGCTCCTTCATCCGCAATGGATCAAGTTCAAAATTATGTGCTTGGGGGAATAATTGGAGGTGTAATCTATAACGATTCAATAACTGTTCTACAATTTGTTCTTGTATTAATTATCTGGACGCTCCTTGTTCTTATCTTAAAATTTGCTAAAGAGCATAATCGTTATATTAAAGTCCTCGTCGATGGCAAACCTCTTACTTTAATTCAAGATGGAAAAATAAAAGT
>CAACWI010000065.1_pt1 | contig 9898 bp, 8 predicted proteins | sample 2275591 | NCBI WGS metagenome assembly CAACWI01 (sample SAMEA5312452, study PRJEB27640) | indoor metagenome | biome: indoor environment; feature: uncontrolled; material: polymer tiles stone | place: Germany | collected 2014-07-07
GAGAACATACTGAGTGAATCCCTAGGATTCTATATGAACTAGATTTGTCAGGGTGGCTAACTTGTAATTGCAATTTAGATAAATAAAAATTATCTATATAAGGATTTTGATTAATAAAATTTTGGATGGTAGGATGTTTTAAATCCATTTTCTTTTGAGATTTCCAAACGAATATATCATTTTCATCTATCTTTTCTTTGAATTCTTGACCAAGTTTATCTTGACCATACGTAGTAATAAATGCATAATCATTTTTTCTGTTACGTATTTTTATTATACCTTGAATACCCCATGTCCCCGCGTTAGGAGTAAATTTTGTTATACCATTTTCAAAAATATTATGAATTTCTTCACGGGAATATAATTCTCCTATCTGTAATTTATTCATGTATTACCTTCCTTCCTTGTTTATAATAAATTAATTACTTTTAACAAAAATTCTCTGTGCAACCAAAAACACTGCTTCGTAATCCATTGTCCATCCGGTAATTTAACCTTATCCTCTGCATTTTTTGCTTTCGGTCTTATATGACAGACTGGATTATCTTGTGCGGAGGGGAGGTTATTTTTTACGCCTCTTGCCGTTTTTGTTAAGATGACACCCGTATTTAGTACATTTTGAGTCTGTAAGTAAAAGCTCTTTAGTTCATTTTCTATGATTTCTTCTGGCACATTCCACAGCTTGATATTTTTAAATACTTTCTCACCCCGATCATTCTTCTGGAATATGATGAAGAGCCACTTCGTTGTCTCGAATTTCTCTTTTAACGAGCTTTCTTCCCAAGGTACAGTAGCGTATTCTTCAAAATTGATGTTCTCAAACGACATATGCTCATTTAGACTGCCATCTGCTTCCATAGTGATGGTCTTGAATTTAATATTATACTTCTCGAACTCTTCAATTTGAGAAAGATTGGTTCCTTTGATTCCTAGCATAGCACTGATTAAGTTTGCGACTCTAGCTTTCCCTGATGATAACTGTATATCTTCCTTGGCCGCTATTTCTTTATCCGACATGCCGAAATATGGACTGAACTTATTATAGAGAACTGTCTCTATGGATTTTTCAGCTATTTCTTTTGATGAGGTGATAGAAATAAGATGCTCTTCATTGATCAACTTTCTGACAAGCGTAGACATGTACCCTTGTTTAATGGAGTAAGCACGTTGCTTCGCTGGAATTTCGCTGAAAGGCTGCGTTCTCACTGTTTTGGATGATGAGCCTTTTGTACAGGCACCGAGTATCATTGTGTCACCTTCTGATAAGAGGTGTGCTTCGCCATTCAGAATCTTATTATGTATGATCTCCCAGTCTTGTTTGACGATTTTAAAATCTTCTTCTGGAAACTGAAATAAATCGACTTTAACAATCTGAGTATTATAGGCATCCATCTTTTTGTTGTCGTCTTGAGTATATTCATAGAAAAAAAGCAGGAGCTTCTGATTTTTCTTCCAGTAACTTGAGCTGAAGAAGTCGGCAGCAGCTTCCTTCTCATAATTGATGATATTGAGAACTAACCGTTCTTTGGCTTTAAATTGCTGCTTCTTATCTTTTATAATTCCAGTCGCTTTTAATTCAATGTTCAGATCAGCAAAATCAGCTTCAGCTTTGGAGTTTTTACTATATCCGAAATAGCTTTCTTCTATAGTATGTCCCACTTTACCTTTTATATTCTTATTTGACAAAGTGTCATTTTTATCAATTTCAAAAAGATATTTTCCTTCAGCTTCTTTGGCGTATGTAATTAATTCTTCCTCTGTCTCATATACGAATGGTTGCAACCTAGTCACCTCATCCAGATATTTGTATCAATGATAACATATGAGCAAATAAAAAAACCTACTAGAAGCTAGTAGGCTTAAAAAAGATTCAATTGTGTGGTTTCATCTGGATGGGCAAGTTCAATATTTTCTATCTCATTACCCATCCGAGTGATTAATGGTACAACTAACGCATTACCCATACAGAAGAATCTCATCTTGTCAGGCATTGTATCCGTCCAGTTATCAGGGAAGCCGTTCAGGCGTTCTGCTTCTACCGGAGTCAGTGTGCGGAAGCGGCCATTGACCTCGATGATATGCGTGCTACGGTTGACGCTTGATTCACTTGTGAGCATTGTGCGGGCAGGGGAATCTAATGCATCTGATTCAGACATGCCACCTTCACTGAAGAAGTACTTATGACCGTCCTTAGTCGTCCGCTCAATTTTCTTTGCACCTCTTAAATATTTGAACTTCTCAACTTTTTCAGGAGAGAGGAAGTACTTCTCGTCGACTTCATCTTCAAGAATTTCACCGAGAGTTACAGGTGTTTCATACACTGGAATAGTATGAGCTGTATAGATTTCACCGTTCTTCATATAGCCTGACGGATGGAATGTATATGAGAAACTATCAGATATTTCAACGATGTCATGTGACAACTGTGTCGTTGATACTCTGTTCTTATAGACTTCTTTTGTAACAGGAAATGCTTTCGCGAAGAAGCCATCTTTAAAGATAACATCTTCTGCTGATTTCTTGATTAATGATTGAGCATAATTGTTTTCTTTACGGTAACCGAAGATGAAGACTCGTCTTCTTTTCTGAGCATTGCCATAATCAGCTGCATTAATGACGCGCCATTCAATGTTGTAACCGAGTTCATTCAATGTAGATAGCATGACAGCGAAATCACGGCCGCGTTGACTGGCCGGTGATTTAAGCAGACGATCGACGTTCTCGAGCAATATGTACTTAGGTGCGGTGTTCTGGATGAATCGAGTGATTTCCCAGAACAACACACCTTTCTTGCCTTGAATACCGAGTTCTCCGCTCAGTGATCTTGCCACCGAATAATCTTGACAGGGGAATCCACCGACAATCATATCCACATTTGTATTAGTCATCTCGTAGTTGGAAACTTGCGTTACATCTTCATTGCTGTGGATACCGGATGTGAAATTATGGGTATAACAATCATAAGCATGCTGTACTTTACGAGAAGGTTCCCATTGATTTGCCCAAGTTATTTCGAATAATTTATTATTTGTCTGTTCAAGACCAATACGAAAACCACCAACTCCGGCAAACATCTCGGCAACTCTAAGCTTTTTCATCACTGGAACCTCCTTAAATATTAACCTATTAATATTAGCACATTTCTGGACTATTTTTCATCATTTATTATTATACCGAACGATCGTTCGTATGACAAATAAAAAATAACATGTGAGGTGATTTTCATGAAGAAAAGTGATTATCCATCTGAACGAAGTTATAATATGTCAAGAATCAGGGGGAAGAACAGTAAGCCTGAGGAAACGGTACGTAATTATTTGTATCATCATGGCTTCAGATATAGAAAGAACTATAGTAGTCTGCCAGGATCTCCAGACGTCTATCTCCCCAAATATAAAACAGCGATTTTCGTCAATGGCTGTTTTTGGCATGTGCATGACTGCGGGAAATTCGTGATGCCGAAAGCCAATCAGGAATTTTGGCAGACAAAGTTCAATAGAAATGTGACAAGGGATGAGAAAAACATTGAAGAACTGACTTCAATGGGAATCAAAGTGATTGTCATATGGGAATGTGGACTTGAAAGTGAAGTTAAGGAAGAAACCTTGAAAGAGCTAGTGGAATTGATAGTAGACGAAAGTGATGATATGAAGCTAAGAGAGATGTATTTATACTGTGACTGGGATGATTAGCTATTCTTTGGAGTGACGATATCTGTTATAATTCCACTTAACAAATACGATAGTCCGAATCTGGGGTGGAGAATTGAATTATCAATATGACGAAACATGGACTGAAGAAGATATATTTAATCGTGCTAAAGAACTGGAAGGGAAGTCCCTTAAAGAGATTATTAATACTGATAGCCTGAATAACGAGAAGAACAAGGGTGCGATAGGTAATGCAATACAAGCGGATTATTTTGGTATTGCAGCGAACAGTCGTAAAGAAGCGGACTTTCACCATCATAATATTGAACTGAAGGTGCATCCGATCAAGAAAAACACTAAAGGATTTGTCGCTAAAGAACGATTAGTTTTGTCGATGATAGATTTCATGAAGCGCAACCAACTGTCATTCCGGGATAGTATGGTCTATAAGAAGACTGAGTCCATGCTGATCATCTTCTATCTCTATGAAGAGAATGTTGACCCTATAGAATTCAAGATATTGAAGGTCAGCCATTTCAGGTTGAATGATACTGACTTTGACATCGCATCAGTTGATTACACGAAGATTCATACGGTTATTGATAGAGGAGAAGCACATCTTCTCACTGAAAAAGGTTATGACATTTTGGCACCTGCCCGTAAAGGGGGAGGAAAAGACAAAGATTTAAAAATCCAGCACGCTTCCCATATTAAGGCCAAGTCTCGAGCTTACAGTTATAAATCTAATTTCATGACAACATATTATAGAAGTCTAGTTGATAAGAATATACATATCATTAATCCAAAAGATAACTTCAGGAAGTATATGATTGATAAGCTGGATGAGTTCAAAGGAAAGACAGTAGAAGAACTTAAAACCATGATTGATGTTTCAAAGCATACTGTACCTTCTGACAATAATAAATCAATGATTCCTAAAACAATATCTAAACTATTAGGAGCAAAGAATGGCAACATCAATTCAACAGATGAATTCATAGCTAATGGACTTGAAATAAAGACGGTCGTCAGATATAACAAATCTATTAAACATTCACATAATAAAGCAAATCAGGATATGTCGTTCAGAAATATTGATTTTTTTGACATTGAAAATAATGAATTTGAAGACAGTGAATGGTATACCATGTTTACAGAGACAACGTATATTCTATGTTTGTTCCAGGAAGATGATGAAAGGAATTTAATCTTCACAGATTATGTATTTCATTCATTTGATGATAAGTTCATGGTGAAACTCAGAGGTTTGTTCGAATGGACAAAGAAAAATCTTCCTAGTGCGAAACAGACAAAAGATTATAGTGGGAGATATACAGATATCACGCTGACATCAAAGAGTGACTATTATCCTTTGCAAATTCGGACAAAATATACTGGTCAGTCAAAGTTTGTTGGACTTCCTAACGGCAATAAAGTTACTAAGAAGTGCCTATTTGTGGATAAGAACTATATTAATGAGATATTTAGCTTGTGATAACATAAGGAGGACCTTATGTTGACAAATTACAAGATTCCTGTTGGCCATGTGTTATCAATATCTGGTAATAATAGCTGGGAAATCATGTTGTTGATAAAAATTAATCCGTATATCAAGGAAAAGCCGTATGGTTTGAATCGATTGGTGTCGACTAATAACTGGAAAGACATTCCGATGCCTCATCTATATACGGATGATTACCATGGACATATCACAGGTATAGCCTCTAATGCGTTTATAAATCCCTTCAAGGCTTGGCAGCAGAAAAAGTAGTTTCCTCAGCTTACTTTCATTGTAACGGAAATGTAATCATTAAATGCAGTTCTTATAATACGCACATCATCTCAGCTAATGAAGAATCGATTAAGTAGATGAAGGACGATTTCAGATGACTGAAGGTGACTTTCAATAACGTAGTTGTAAAGACAGGAAAGAAACAGTGTCCATCTGCGGATTCAATAATCAACGAAGACAGCCATGACCTGAGGTTATGGCTGTCTGGTTGTTAGCTTATTTATTTTTAATGCTCAGTCTTATCCTAGTCCAAGCAATTTAATAACCATGCTGATTAATATACCTACAACGCCAAAGTCTGCATCACCGAACGTTGTATTTTGGAAACCTAGGTCACCGAGTAGAGGTAATAGTATAGCTGGCAAGAAACTAATGACTAATCCATTTACGATAGATCCAGCAATTGCACCACGTCTGCCACCTGTTGCATTACCGAAGACTCCTGCTGTTGCACCTGTGAAGAAGTGAGGGACTAATCCAGGTACAATCACTTTGAGTCCGAGGACGGGCAGTATGAACATTGCTATAATACCAGCTAGGAAGCTGAATAAGAAACCGATAATTACTGCATTTGGTGCAAATGGAAAGACTGTTGGACAGTCAAGAGCTGGTTTTGCATTAGGAACCAACTTATCAGCAATACCTTTAAATGCAGGTACAATTTCTGCAATTAACATACGAACTCCTGCTAGAACGATATATACGCCCGCAGCAAACGTGATAGCTTGGATGAATGAAAATACAATAAAGTTAGATCCACCTGATAATTCTTTCTCAATAAATCCTTGACCGGCAAAGAGTGCAACAATAAAGAATAGAATCGTCATTGTCAACGACACGGCTACTGATGTGTCTCTTAAAAATCCTAATGATTTAGGTACTTTGATATCTTCAGTTGAATCTTCTTTGTTACCTACAAGTTTTCCGACTGTTCCTGATAAGAAATAGCCTACAGAACCAAAGTGACCGACTGCGAAATCATCTGATCCGGTAATTTGTCTAACCATTGGTTGTAACAATGCTGGGAAAAGAATCATACATAAACCAAGAATGATAGAACCGATTAAAATAATTAACCATTCACTTAAATTACTGACTGATAATGTAGCAGCAATTAGACACGCCATAAACAGCGTATGATGCCCTGTTAAGAAGATATATTTGAATTTTGTGAAACGGGCGAAGATGATATTCATAATCATACCGAAGACCATAATCATTGCTGTTGCTGTCCCAATTTTTTCTTGGGCAACAGCTACAATCGCTTCATTGTTTGGAATAATACCATTAACATTAAATGCATGATCAAACATCTTACCGAATATATCTAATGAACCTATGATTACATTTGCACCAGCACCAATAATGATAAATCCCATTACAGTTTTTAAGGTGCCTGAGACGACGCTAGCAACATCTTTTTTTTGCAATAACAAACCAATTAATGCGAACATACCTACTAGAATAGCTGGTGTGCCTAAAATATCCTTCATTAAGACATCTAACATATACATTCACTCCTTTTTATTATAATAGAGGTGATAACTTCTCTTTGATTTCAGTAATATTCATAACGTTTTGCAATGACACAGTTTGTCTGCTACCATCATCTAAATTATCCATGATGTCTTTTGCTCCTAAATAAATGTCTGCCTGCTCAGTTTTAGCACTTGCTAAGTCTGTGTGACTTACTTCAGCTTCTTGTCCTAATTCTCCAAGAGCTTTCTTAACATTCATTTCCATAATGAAACTTGAACCTAAACCATTCCCACATACAACTAATATTTTTTTCATTTTCATTTCCTCCTAATTATTATTTAATTGATCAATTAACTTTAATATTGTTTCATTTGAATCAGCAGTTTTTAAAATTTCAAGTGAGTTCTCATTACCTAATAATTCTGTCATTTCAGAAAGAGCTTTCAAGTGTGAATTTTGATCTTTAGCAGCAAGTACGATCATAGCTTTGACTTCTTTTTCTCCAGGAAACTCTATTGGAGATTCAAAATTAGCAAATGACAATCCGACTTCTAAAGCACCATCTTCTGGTCTAGCATGTGGAATTGCTATTTCAGGCATAATAACTATATAAGGACCGAGTTCATTAACGGTATTTATCATTGCTGAAATATAATTATTTGTAATGATGTTGCTCGTCAATAGTGGAGAAGCAGTTATTTTTATAGCTTCTTCCCAGTTCTTAGCCGAGGCTTGTGTCTGTATAAATTGTTCGGTAAGTAGCTCTTTTAACATTGGTTGATAACCCTCCTTAAAATGATGATTAATCTTCAGTAGTGCCTTAATTTCTCTCATTAATTTAGCTTCGTTTTTAATTACTGCATTTTGCTTAATTACCTCAAGTAAATCGTTAAGAGAGTATTGAGATTTAAATGGAAGATTAAACTCTTCATTTAGTTTATTACTAAGATGATGAATTTCAGATTTATTTAAAGATTGTGATATAAGATATACAGGTTTTTTACTCTCGACAGGATGTGTTGAAAAAATTATATCCACTTGATCTTCTATAGAATTCACTTTAGAGAGAGCAGTTGGTTCAATGAAGACGAGAGATTGAAAATGATACTTAAGAGTTTGAGTGAGCGAATGCGAAACTGCTAAACCGTTTGGACAGACAACAACTGCTATATGATGGCGTTCTACTTGATTACCTTGACTTCTAACTACCCCCGCAAAATACAACGACCACAAAGTAATCTCATTCTCATTAAAACGGATGTCTAATGCGTCTTCTAAATTTTTAATAGCCATTTTAGTAATAGGATAAATAGATTTCAATTCGTCATTTAGTAATTGAGTGGCATTAACAGAAGAGTTGATTTTATACTTTGCTCTTAATACAGCAGGATAGAAATGTGTTGATAAACTAGATATTAATTTATCTTTATCATATATAATAATTCCACCATAAATTTCAAATTTATGGACAAATTCAAGAAGAAGGTCTCTTGAATACTGATCTGTCAAACTAATTTCCTGTGACATAATACTTGTACTCTCAATAATCAATTTGATAAGCGACATATTTCCTGTTTCTTGATTACTTGCTTTAGAGTAGTAGAGGTGATGATCAAGAATAAAGCGAGCTAATGTGAGTAATCTCTTGTGATAATCTGTAAATTGTACTTTTCTGGCGAATTCAAATTCCTCAATGTCCTTATCATAATTTTTAGTATCAAATTTTTTATTGGAAATATAATGTAAATAATAGTCAATAAAATAGGTACGAGATAGTTGATGAAGAACATTGATAAATAATAAATCTCGATCTTCTGGATTGAGATTTATTGAATAACCATGAGTACGATCATAAATAAGTTGACCATTCATTAGTTTGATTTGATTACGGACATTCTTTAAATCTTGCAATAAAGTATTTCTCGAAACAGTTAGAAATTCCATCATATGTTCCAAAGATACATAGTCATGATCCTGTAAAAGATAGAGGATGATCAAGTCATAACGCTCTTTCTCAGTCAGAATTATATTTTTAATATGTAGTCTGGAGAGTTGAATTTTGGTCTCTTCAATATCACTAAAATAAACTCTGTCATCAACTTGTTGAATGTTGAAGTAATCATTCACCTTATCAAGCTCATAATTTAACTTCTTCAAGTTAATTTGTAATTGATAAGTTAAATCAGTAAGTGAAAGGTTTTTGCCAGTCATGATCAATTGAATCATTTTAAGGTTTTGTTCAGATATCTGCATTTCATCACCTTCTAAAGTTATTATATATTTTTAGCTCTCAATCTAAAATAATGATTGAGTACAGTTATTGTCTACTTACTTTCTAAAAAATGGACTGAGGATTGGAAATAACTATTAAGTGTAGTATTGAGGTTATATTATATGTTCTAAAACTCGAGTATAATGAACATCATGAAATTATCCATCATCTTTACAAATTTAACATTTATTATCTTTTTGCATTTAATTTTTATATATTTATATACGTTTCCATATGGTATAATACTCACAAAATCAACTACGTATTTCAAACTTTGAGAAAAATAACTTTTTTTAATCTCTTTTCTTTGATTGACAAGTTAATGTGCAACACATACTATTCATCTAGAACAACTGATTCACACACTCTTTTTCTGGTTACGCTTGTCATACCCGCGGCAACTAAGAAATCATTATCGTTATACCACCCACGAAAATTGTTACACCCACGAGAAAGGCCCTGCTATATGACTTCTGACATTCACATTAGCAGAAAACGATAAAAGCTGATCCAGTTGTATATTGAAGTGATTGATTCTATATAGTCACTACGTTATACCGGCAGCTGTTTAATAGGAGGTACAGTGAATGACGTATTTACACTATTTAATAGCTTGTCAGGAACGTGATGTCGAAGCAATTAAGAAGATGCTTACTCATGACATTCGACTCAATATCGTCTCAAAAGAAGGCGTTGAGTTCCAAG
>CAACWI010000220.1_pt1 | contig 9663 bp, 7 predicted proteins | sample 2275591 | NCBI WGS metagenome assembly CAACWI01 (sample SAMEA5312452, study PRJEB27640) | indoor metagenome | biome: indoor environment; feature: uncontrolled; material: polymer tiles stone | place: Germany | collected 2014-07-07
TCTTTTTCCACATACAAAGCACAAATATTAGGGGATAAATCCTTACGATTATGGAAATCATTTTCAATAATTCCAAGGCCGGCAATAATTTCTGACTCATGTATCATCACATACCATTGAGGAATGGTTTCTGAGCCATGAAGGCAAGCCTCCATGCTTTCTTGATAGGCAGAAAGAGGAATCTCCCATTTATGGTGAAACCAGTTTGCAGCTTGTTCAAGCTTTTCCTCATGGTCGCGGAGCTTTATAATTTGCATGTGATCCTTTCCCTTCGCTCTATTTTTAACTTATTTTATCATATCTTTTGAAATTATTGCCTCACACTTGTCAGCAAATATTTTATATGGCATATATTATCATATTGTACAATATATAATATCTTGAACATGATATTGAGACCTCTTTTCTCGGTGTTAGAGCTTATTTGGCCAATCTTACTGTCAAGAAACATCTAATGTCTGCACCTCTTTTGACTCCGTTTGTTATAACAAGGACAATATTCAGTATTTTCTTACAAGTGTTTATGTAACCGTTGACAAATAATGTTGTATGTGATAGACTCTATGTGTAAGTAAGAGAAAAACTAAGGGTAACCATGTAGTTACTCTTTGGGTAATGTAACTGATAAGCAGGCAGGACTCAGATCATATAGTAAATGAAATCCGTTAACACGGTTGCTTTACTATACGGTCTGAGTTTTTTTCTGGAAAGGAGTAAATGTTGAAGGTTAAAAAGATATTAAATAATAATGTTGCAATTATTGATAAGGGTGGTCATGAATCAATCATATACTCATCTGGAATTTCTTTTAAAAAAAAGGTTGGCCAACCAATTATAGATTCTGAGATTGAAAAAGTATATGTACTTGATTCTAAAGATCGGTTAGAACATTTTAGTTATCTAATGAGTCATTCTGAGGAACGAATGATTTGCCTTGTTAATAGCTTAGTTGAATACGGGGAAAAAAACTTAGGTCAAAAAGCAAATGATTATTTATATTTGGCTTTACTGGATCATATTACTTTTGCTTGGAAAAGGGGAACGAAGGAACAGTTCATTCGCAGTCCATTATCTTGGGAAGTACAAAAATTTTATCCAACATATTATCGTGTGGCTCTACATGGAGTAGAGATGATGAGAAAAACTTTTGAAATTGATTTTCCAGATGATGAGGCAGTTTCCATAGCCTTACACTTTGTTAACATTCAAGAGGAAAATTCCTTGTTGAATGAAAAAATTGAAGATATGGAGACATTGAGAGATATGCTAAACATTATTAAATATCATTTTAATATTTCTTTTGATGAAACATCCATAAATTACATGCGTTTAGTCACTCATCTTCAATATTTTATTGAACGATTACACAAAAACAACTCCTATCAAGATGGAGAAGCAACTCTTTTTGAACAAGTTAAAAACTTGTACCCGCAAGCTTTTAAGGCTGTTGAAAAGATTGAAATTTATGTTAAAGGAAAATTTAACCAGTATTTGACATCAGATGAGTATACTTATTTAATGCTTCATGTTAACCGAGTGACAGAAAGGAAAAGAGAAGATGAAATATCAAAAATTTAATGAGAGAATTATTGAATTAGTAGGTGGAAGAGAAAATATCACAGCAGTTGTTCACTGTATGACGCGTTTAAGATTTACACTTAAAGATAGAGATAAAGCACAAACAAAGACGATTCAAGAAATGGAAGGTGTCATTGATGTGGTGAGTAATAATGTTGCTTATCAAATCATCATAGGTACACATGTTAACGAAGTCTATAAAGAATTAGTAGATATGTTAGGAATTTCTGGGTCTGAAGAGGCAGTAGTTAAAGAGAAGAAAAACTTTCTGAAAGCAATGATGGATGTTGTTTCTGAGTCAATGACACCAATTCTAGAACCAATCATCTGTGCAGGGCTTTTAGCAGCATTTTTATCAATTGTTTCTCTAACAGGAATAATTTCACCCGCTAGCTCGACCTATCAGATATTTGATTCTCTACGTATAGCAGTCTTTTATTTCTTACCGATCTTTATGGCAATGAGCAGTGCAAAGCGTTTGGGTGTGAGCCCCTATTTAGCTGTTGCATTAGCTGCTACAATGCTATCAAGTTCAATTAATGGTGCAGAACATTTAAATTTATTTGGAATTAATTTACCACCAATTACATATTCAAACAGCTTCATCCCTATTTTATTGGCTATCTGGTTTATGGGATATGTGACCAGATTTGTTAAGAAAATTGTTCCAAATACTTTGCAGTATTTTTTGACACCACTACTTATAATGGTGATTATGTTGCCAGTAACATTACTCGTATTTGGTCCTGCAGGCTATTACCTAGGTGAAGGAATTATTGGCTTCTTTAATATTCTAATGAAATATATTGGAAGTTGGTTTGTAATGACGCTTTACTCAGCTTTCCAACCGTTTATTATCTTATTAGGTGCAGGAAACTTTATTATGCCAATTGTAGCGTCCTTAATTGCTTCAAATGGATATGATCCAGCATTTATTACTTCTTGTACCATTTCAGATATAGCTGTAGGTGGTGCGATGCTGGGATATTTTATTCGTACACGTAACAGTAAACAAAAGCAACTATTTGGTACAGTTACTATGTCAGCTATTTTAGGTGTAACTGAACCAGCAATATATGGTGTCTTTGTTAAATTCCGTCGACCATTTATCGCAGTTATGATTGGAGGGGGACTGGGAGGACTTTTCGCAGGTCTTACTGGAGTCAAAGCTTATTCGGTAGCTTGGGGGCTATTTGGTTTACCATCTTATATAGGAAAAGGTGATTTCACCAATCTATGGCTTATGATTGCATCTGTAGTTATCAGTTTTACTACTGCAGGAGTAGCATCCTATTTATTAGGAATTCCTTCAGAAGATGGTGCTGAAGAACAAGTACAAACTAAAAAAGAAGAAAAAAGAAGTAATTTAAAATCTTCATCTTTAGCTAGTGTTATAGAAGGAGATTTAATCCAGCTTTCTGAAGTCAAGGATCAAGCATTTTCAACAGGTGCTTTAGGTAAAGGCATAGCAATAATTCCAAATCAAAATGAAATTTATTCACCAGTAAATGGTGAAATTACAGTTGTTTTCCCAACAAAACATGCTCTTGGGATTAAGGGAGAAAATGGAGAAGAAATATTAATACATATTGGTATTGATACTGTAGAGCTAGAAGGTAAATTCTTTAACATTGAGGTAGAGCAAGGCTTTAAAGTTGAAAAAGGCCAAAAACTAGGATGGGTTGATTTTGAACAAGTCAAATCAGAAGGATTTGATACAACCACAATGATTGTGATCACAAATACCAATGATTACTTGGATATTATTCCAGAGAAAAATAAAAAAGTGTGTAATACAGACAAGATGTTAAATATTGTGTTGAGTTAGGAGAGAAAATGAATATAGATAAGAATTTCCTATGGGGAGGAAGTATCGCGGCTCATCAATGTGAAGGAGCTTTTAATGAGGCAGGAAAAGGTCTTGGTTTAATGGATTTGGTGACCGTAGGCACTGCAAATCAAGGACGAGAGATACATTCAAAATTATCTAAAGGAACGTATTACCCCTCACATCAAGGGATTGATTTCTATCATCATTATAAGGAAGATATTGCTTTATTTTCTGAAATGGGCTTTAAGGCTCTCAGAATTTCTATTGATTGGTCTAGAATTTATCCCAAAGGTGATGAAAAATATCCCAACAAACTTGGCATTGATTTTTATAAATCTGTCATAGATGAATTATTGAAGTACAATATCGAGCCTATTGTAACACTTTATCATTTTGAAATGCCAATTCATCTGGTTAAAGAATATGGTTCTTGGACAAATAGGGAAGTAATTGATTTCTATCTAAAATTTTGTCGAACAATATTTGAGGCTCTGAAGGGTAAAGTGAGGTATTGGGTAACATTCAATGAAATGAATCATATTGACCCACAAACTGAAGCAAGTGATATTTTCACCTATATCATTGCAGGGTTAAAATATTCAGAACTTAAAGATAGAGCGCAGACTTTGGCTCTTATTGGCTATAATATGACACTTGCTAGTTGTTTGGCCGTTAAATTAGGACATGAAATTGATATTGAAAATAAGATAGGATGTGTATTTGGTATAGAACCTGTTTACCCTATAGATTGTAATCCCGAAAATGTAATGAACGCATTTAAGCAAATGGACAGAGATTTCTATCAAATTGATGCAATGTGTAACGGTGAATTTCCGAAGTATAAGCTCAAAGAGTACCAATCTCAAGGCATTGATATTGAAGTGAGCACAAGTGATCGAGAAGCATTCCAAAATGGAAAATTAGACTATATTGGTATGAATTACTATGCTACCTCTGTAGCTGAATATGCTGGTGCATCAGAAGGGAAAAGCGCCTTATTTGGTGGTCTCCAAAACCCATATTTAGAAACAAGTAAATGGGGCTGGACTATTGATCCGGTTGGTATTCGCTATTTATTGAATTATACCTATCGTAAATATGGATTACCAATTATTATAACTGAGAATGGATTGGGTGCAATTGATGAAATAAGTAGTGATGGAAAAATTCATGATGAGTACAGGATTGAATACCTTTCTCAGCATATCCAAGAAGTAAAGAAGGCTATTGCAATTGACCAAGTAGAATGTTTTGGATATTTGACGTGGGGTCCAATAGACCTTGTCAGTGCAACCACGGGTCAGATGAGTAAACGTTATGGTTTCATTCATGTAGATTTAGACGATAACGGTAATGGAACAATGTGTAGAACACCAAAAGATTCTTTTAACTGGTATCAAGAAGTCATTAAAACTAATGGGGAGTCTATTCCTTGATAATTAAAAAGCGTGAGAACTTAGGGTTTTCGCGCTTTTTAATTTTCTAAAAAAAGGGTGATGTACGGGGAGAGTTATTTAGCTAAATGATAATTCTATTTGCAGTATTCATTGTGAGAATTGACGTCTTACAGTTTGAAATGTGAGGTTAAAGAGAGAATATTTTAAAAATGTTGTATAATAAAGTTATGAAAGGGCTTTAATATGGTCGATAAAAAATTTGCAAAATGGATGAAATCTCCTAATGAATATGAAGTAATAAGTGCTACAAGAGCATTATTTCTCAAAAGTCCTGAAGGGAAAGCTAGAATAATAACCACTCCGAAAGAGAAAGGAACTCTTTTTGATGTAGAAACTGATTTAAAAGTTTATCCAATTACAGGCCGCTTCATCAAAGGTAAGGGGAGAAAAGCACCAGACTATTTTGCATATTATAATGGTGAAGAAAGTCCACTAAAAGGAAAAGCACAGCAGATAGAATGGAGCGAGGAACTTCAGCTTTTTATGAAAGTTTTTGAAAGTATTGATAAATTTCAAATTGAGGAAGAAGAAAAACCAGCATTTTACGTAATTCCTAAACAAATGAAGATGTTTGAACGTGTGAAAACTACAACTGGTTTTGTTATTCTCAAATTTCTAATGGAAATTGATTATACATACCCAAATTATTCACAGTCTTATCTATATAATCAGAAAATTGGATTAGAATTTATTTTTTCTCGACTTCCTAATTCTAGAAAATTATTTGAGCTTTCTGAATTAGGAATACCAGTTTTTCAAGCAAAAGCTAGTTTATCAAAGTGGGCAAAAAGAGATTATGGTGAAATAACTAACGAAAACTTTGAAGAAGTCAAAGATGAAATGTTAGAAACTTTTCAACAAAGAAATTATCAGCTACAAGGTAAGTTTGTTAATTCAATTAAAACCACACCAGAGAACAAGGAGAAATACGATACATTGAAAACTTATGAAGAACAGGTAGAAGAGCTCAAAAAACAAATTAAAGACCTTGAAATTCAAAAGTCAGAAGAGCTTAAATTACTTAAAACAACAGAGAGCAACGTTCAAAATATACAAGATTTGGTTACGGAAGAAGAAAGCAAACTTGAGAATTACAAGCAAGAAATAAAGTATTATGTAAAGCTTGAATCTGACAATAAGACTTTGACACAAAACTTGGGAAAGACAGCGGATAAACTTAATACCGTAAAGGAAGAACTTAAAAAGATTAATAGTGTTGGTTGGTTTAAGCGAGCATTTAAATTATGGTAATGGAAATAGCAAAAAAATATGAGCTATAAATAATTAGATAAATTATGTGCTTCTCAAACTTGAAAAATCACTTTAGTATTTTGAGTATGAATGTAAATCTTAATAATCCAAAAAGCAACGTGTTGAATCAGAAGTTTGCACTGGGATGTGCTATTGTCCGTGATGCTAAGGTTTTTCCTCATGGACGAGCCATTGTCGAACTTAGATGCAAAACTACGTGTCTCTATGCGTACGGAAATTGCGAAAATCCATCGTCGAATCGGGGCAACAACAATTTATGTCACTCATGATCAGATAGAGGCAATGACTCTTGTGGATCGTATTGCTATTATCAGCTAATGGTAATAAAGTTTCTAGTTTATCAGGGTTTGAATTTGCATTGCCTGAAGGTCAAGAAAAAATATTGAAAAGCCAAGAATATGATGGAAAAAAAGTCTGGTTAGGTGTTTGGCCAGAAGATATTTCAGCTGGGACTTTGCAAGAAGATGCGTATCCCTATTCTCAAGTTGAAACTAAAGTCGTTGTTTCGGAATTATTAGACCCTGAGACAATGATGTTTCTGAGGAAGAATGATATTGAATTTGTCTCACGTGCAAAAGCAAGTGATTTCCGTGAACCTGGGAATAAAATTGTGGTTACGATGAATTTAAATAAAGCTCATTTCTTTAATAAGGATACAAATGAGCGTATTTCTGAGAAATAATAAGCAATTTGGATGCAGAAACATCCTTTTGTTATTGGTAAATTATGATAAAAGTGTATTAGATATACGAGAGGGTATGAAATGTTGAAATGAGAATTATTGAATCAGTTAGGCAAGCCGGTTAAGGGTAAAATTGACCATGAGAAAGAAACTAAACCTTTATTCGGTGGGATTATAATGCTTATTTCTTTTGCGGTTGCACCAAAAATTGCGATCTCACTCTTAGATATGGCCAAAAATAATATGAATAAGTTCTTTTATTTTGGTTAATTCAGAAAAAATTCTTCCGATATTATATTGGGATAATTTTTTCTGAATTAACCAAAGTCCTAAATCTAAAATGATATAATTGATTGAATAAATAAAAAAACTTTTTTATGGGAAGGCGATTTAATAAGTTGAATGATTTAAGAAAACTTGAGAATCTTGAAAAAGAAATTTATTATTTTGAGAAAATGTTGAAAGAAAATGATTCAAGTGATCATTTGAAAAAATACTATAAAGAGATATTACAGGAAATAAATGAAGAAGTAAGGAGCTTGAAAAAAACTTTGGATGTCTCGGTTGTTGAAAATAAAATAACAACTTACAATGGTTTGAACGAATTATTTGAATCATTTCCTGAGAATAGAAGAAGAAAAGTTAACAAGATCATGCAACGAGGAGATTATTTTAATCTCGTGTATAATCTAAAAGAAGAGAAGATGACAATTCAAAAAAAGAATGAAATAGTTTACTCAACTATTCCATATGATACTGGAAGAAATTATATCCAGAGAGCTGCCATTTTGACCTTACTTTACCCAGATTCAACAAAAGAATATCTGATAAAGCACAAAGCTAATTTAATTAAATATATTAAGCAGTCATTATGGGAGGCTAAAAAGTCATCATCTTTGCAGGGAAAAAAGACATCAGATTTAGCAGAGAAATATTATAAAGAAATATTTGAACACCCAATTTTTATGATGCAGGTTTTAGGTAGAATGCTTCAACACGATGAAACAGGTCCATTATCTGCAAATCTAGCAGGAAAATTTTTATACGATATAAATTTAAATACAGGGATTACAGGCTATTTGTTTGAATTTTTAAAGTTTGTTATCGAAACAACTAGAGAGTTACCTGTAGCTACAGATGGTGAAAGAGTTACTTTGATAGAAAATTTCAAAAATCATGAGCTTACAAATTCTATTTATGGACAAGTTTATCTTTCAGCCTATTCAAAATTAGATTTAAAATTACTTCCAGAAAGAACACAAATCGAAATTAGTAAAGAATTAATGACTATTGATAATTATATACCGGATACTTCAGCTCCAATGTTACGTTCTCAAATTGGATCAGCCTTGCATAATGTAAGAAAAAATTACATTGCTCACAGTATTTATCCTTCAATATTAGAGCCTATGTTTGATAATGTTCTTCCAACACGTAATAACAATTTAATAAATGTTGTCTCTGATATACATTCGAGAGACGGCTCTTTACCATTTCAAAATGACAATTTTAATATTCTAGCAGGGGACCTATCTGACTCGAATGCTAAAGATGAGAACTTGAAAGGATTAATTGTCATTGGTAATCATGAATTATCAGATACTGTTAAACTTAACAATAATGATGATTTTGATAGATTTAAAATTTATTTTAAAGAAAAAATTTTTCAAGCAGGTAAAGGAGGTGATTTCAAAACCATCGAGAAAGTTTTCGAATCACATGCTAGTGAGATTAATGAATTTCTCTATGATAAGCAATTGGATGATTTTGATAGGTTTAGAGAGTTATTTTGGTTTAAACTATTGCTTCTTTACCCGGATGCTTCTTGGCCTTATATTCCGGTAGGTGATAGTCCATTTTACGAAGTGGTTAAGAACAAAATTGTTAATCATTTTCCGAAGATGTCTATCTTGAATAATGAATTTCTTTATTATAAAGGAATTAGGTATATCGGCTTGACTGTACCAGTTGCACTAGTTAAAAGAAAGATTGAAGCACAAAAATTTATGTGTTCGACTCTAAAAAAAGTGTTTGATAAAGATTCTACGACACCCACAGTCATAGTATCTCACGCCCCATTATTTAATGAATTAAGCATGCTTTCGCCTAAAAGTAAATCTTACAATTCTGGTAACAAATGCTCGTTAGAAGAGTTACAAAATATATTCGAAAAAAATAATATTATTGGAGTAATTCATGGTCATCATCATATTCCGGCTTCAAAAGGTAGAGAAAAAATTGTTGACTTTGCAGGTAAGAAACTTTTTGTTGTATGCTCAATCTATTCGAAGATAAATACAGGATTGGAATTACAAAATTTAATCAATCGAAATATGAAAGAAAATCAAGTTAAGCATCTTGAATCTAATAAAAAAGCTCTGGTTTTAAAAAAAGAAGTAAATATATATGACTATAATACCCCCATAGAAGAAATTCCAAATTTATATAGGGAGAGGAAAGGCGGGAAAATTAAGTTTACGGTTGAAAAGACAATTAAAGGGAAACGTTTTAGAAAAAGATTTGATGAAATTAATCTTGCTATTGATTATCTTAATAAATTAAATCAATCTACCTCTGTAAAATAGAACAACTAATTTATAGAGTGGGATCATAGGTATTTAGAAAAAAGCGCCTTTGACTTCAATTTAGGTCTTAATTTTGGTAAAATGGGTCAGGAAAAAATAATTGTAACTGTACCAGAAGATATGGATTTCCAAAAAATTATTATTGACGGTACGTCGGGACAAAAAACTTTACGTGACTTGAAAGTTGAAAGCCTCAAAATCAATCTTCGAGATGGAGGTCTTGCCTTAGAAAAAGTTAAAGGAAACCAGCTCACCATG
>CAACWI010000015.1_pt1 | contig 9640 bp, 5 predicted proteins | sample 2275591 | NCBI WGS metagenome assembly CAACWI01 (sample SAMEA5312452, study PRJEB27640) | indoor metagenome | biome: indoor environment; feature: uncontrolled; material: polymer tiles stone | place: Germany | collected 2014-07-07
AATATGGATATATTATCTAGTAAATCCAAAGAATGGGCTAGACAATACGGAATTGATACCTCTTCTATAAATGAGGGGATAGAAGAGATGATTAAAAAAGGATATGACTTTAATCAAACTCTTGGGGCTATGCCTACTGTACTAGATGCTTCAAAAGCTTCAGGGGATGATTTCAATACTGTTATGTCTGCATCAACTTCCATTTTGGAGCAGTTTGGCTTAGTTACCAAAGATACAGCTTCAATGACTCAAAATACGCAACGTGTTACGGATAGTCTTGCCTTTGTAGCGAATAAAACAGCCGCTGGATTTTCTGATATGGGTAATGCAATGGAATATACAGGACCAGTTGCTCACGCATTAGGAATGAGTTTAGAAGAAACATCTGCTGCGATTGGTTTAATGTCAAATAATGGTATCGAAGGTGAAAAAGCTGGTACCTCTTTACGTGGTGCACTTTCTCGACTTATGAAACCAAGCAAAGCTGCAGCAGGGGCTATGAAAGAATTGGGGATTGATTTAGATGCCTTTAAGAAAGGGCAACTTGGTTTACCAGACATACTTGATAGGGTAAAAGAGAGTACCAATGGGATGACTAAGGCACAAAAAAGTTCACTACTTTCATTGGCATTTGGTACAGAAGCCCAAACAGGTATGAATATTCTAGTAGCACAAGGAGGGGATGCATTACGTAATCTCACAAAAGAAACACAAAATGCAACTGGATATACTAAAAAGCTTGCGGATCAAATGAATAGTTCAGACAAAAATGCTTTTAATAGAGCTAAAGCAACGTTAGAGACCTTATCGATTAGTTTAGGAGAAAAACTTCTTCCGTCAATAGTACCAATTGTAAAAGAAGTTGATAATTTAGCAGGTTCATTTGAAAAATTAGACCCTAAAACACAACAGATGATAATAAAAATGGGATTAGCCGCTGCTGCTATTGCTCCAACATCTAAAGCATTGAGTGGGTTAACTAGTATTGTATCAGGAACAACGGGGATGTTAGCTAAACTAGGTGCTAAAGGAGCAGGAGCACTTGCTCTGAAAGGAATAGCTACAGAAGCAACTGTTGCAAGTACCGCAATTGGTGCTGGTGGTACTGGTTTAGCGGGGAGCATTGGAGGATTAACACCAATATTAGCAGGAATTGGTCCTGTAGGATGGGCTGCATTAGGTACAGCAGGACTTGCAGGGACAATCGTTGCTCTTAGCAAGGTTACCGAAAAAGCAAGAAATGAACTGCAACAAACCAGTGATTGGGGAACGACAGTAGGTGATACTGCTAATGATCAGTTAACAGTTTTTGAAGGTAAACTTGAAAACTTTAATTCAGCATTTGCTACGTTTGAATCTTCTGGAACAAATTCTGCTAACAATGTAAAAAAAGCATTTAAAGAGTTAGCAGATACAGTCTCTGGAGATATAGATAAAGCTAAAGATGATTTGGCGAAAAGAGCTGAAGCATTAGGGATACCCAAAGAAGAAATTGATTCATGGAAAAATAATATGGATCAACATAAAAACAATGTTCAGGTTATGTCTGACCAAGTTATTGGTATCTATGAAACAGCTTCAAAACAAAAACGAGATTTAACATTAGAGGAGCAAGAAGTTATTAAAAATAATGAAGCTCAGATAATGGAAGCTGAAGTTAATTCCCTACAAATCAGTGGAGATAAAAAAGCAGCTGTTCAGGCAGCAATATATGGCAAAATTAATGCTAATTCTGAAAAACAGTTAAAAGAATATCAAACAGCAATAGAAAAAGCGGTTGATTCTGAAAATGCAAGTTATAAATCCAATATGGAAACCTTAAAACAAACACTTGATGAAGGGATGATTAGTAAAGAGGAGTACAATGCCAAGAATAAAATCTTATCTGAACAGCATAACCGCATTTTAGATACCTATGGGAAAAACTTAGTCAAGGTGCTTCAACAAAGTAAAGATTACTATCAGAACGATAGTGATGCTGCTGCAGCATGGAAAGAAAAAACATCCAGATATTTTAAAGATCACGGCTTAGACTATGGCGATATTTCTAAGAAAATGCAAGAACACGCAAATACTGTTAAAAATACAAGTGGTCTTGTAGCTAAATACACTGATGAAATGTCTAAGGAAGGTAAAGATGCATCTGATGCATGGAATGCCCTTGTATATGATCCAAAAACTGGTGAAGTTTCTACTAATGCTAAAGAAAAAGTATCAGAAGCAATGCAAGCAGCTGGAGGATGGCAAAATATTCAATGGATTGAAAAGAATGCGAAATTAGATACAAATGCTTTGATTACAATTGCTGAAGCTGCGCAAGCTAACGGCATGTGGAATAGCCTTACTCCAGAAGAAAAGAATTTGACTGTCAATAATAGAAAAGGCTTAGAAGCTATTGTTAATAGTAAACAGAATCTTGATACTTGGAATAGCATGCCTGCAAAGGTAAAAGAGTTACTTGGAAAAAATGATGATTTTATTAATAAGGGGAATTCAGCAAAAGCGATTCTTGATGCATGGAATACACTCACTCCTAAAGAAAAAGAACTTAAAGCAAAAAATCTTACAGTACAGCCTACAGAAGAAGCGAAAAGTATTATCAATACCCTTAAAGATAAACGTGTAACACTTAGTGCTCAGAATATGACGATAGTTCCAACTTTTGAAGCTCAAACTACAATGAATACTTTGAAAGATGTAGAACGTTTATTAAAATCTAAAAACTTAACGAGAGCAGAAAAAGAACAAGCTCAAGCTACAATGAACAGTCTAAAAGATGTACAGCGTATTTTAACTTCAAAAGATGCGACTCTTCCAGAAAAAGTTAGAGCACAAAATACTATGAATAGTTTACAAAACGTTGTTCGTAATTTACAAGCTTCTAATCTAACTGGTCCAGGCGTTGCTGCTGCAAATTCTTATATAGCTAATAATTTCAATGGTAAAACCGTAGATTTAAATGCCAACGATAGTCCAGCCCAAAGTGTATTAAGTGGTTTATTAAATAGTATTCCCGCTTCTAGGACTATTGATATTCTGATGAAGCAGACAAAACTTGCACAAGGAACACCATATCACCAAGGAGGACTAGCAGTTGTAAATGATCAAAAAGGCTCTACCTATAAGGAGATGATTACACTTCCCACAGGAGAAAGTTTTGTTCCCCAAGGGCGAGACGTCTTACTTCCGCTTCCAAAGGGAACACAAGTATTAAAAGCAAGGGAAACAGCAAAACTTATTCCAAAGTATGCAAGCGGAACTGGTGGTATACCAAGGAATGCAAAAATCTTTCAAAAAATGGGGGAAGTACAGCAACAACTTGTTATTAATGCTCCAAATTTAAACGATAATAGCCAAGTTACATTACTTAAAGGAATACTGCAAGCTTTATTAAAAAATGGAACTAATAATGAAGTGATTCAAGCTTTACAGGAAGTATCTAGTCGACCAGTTGTTGGTGTATTTGACATACAAGATACTACAAAAAGACTTGCTCCATTATTAACAAAAGAGCAAGCCAAGACTAGTTTAATAAATAAATTAATAGAAGGGAAAAATCCATGAAAAAGACTATGAAGATTATTTATAACGGAATTAATCTATCGGATTTATTCTATTCTGTTACAAATATTAAAAGAAATATTGGATCGAATTGGATTAATGCTACAGAAGCTCGTAAACAAGGCGTAGATTTCCTTTATAATTCTAGTGGTTCAAAACTAATTTCTTTTGATTATGTTATAGATGGTGGAGTTGATTTTGAAAAAATTAACGCTAATAAGGAGTTGTTAGCGAAATATATAAATGTAGATCACCCTGTATCGTTAATATTTGAAGATGAGTCAAACAAAGTTTGGAGTGTAGTACCGGATGGTGAGCAATCGTTTGATATGAACTCTGGGACACTTACCTTCCTTGTCCCCTCTGGTTATGCTGAGTCTATTGATACCAAGGTGTTGAATAAGACAAGCTCTGGTGGAGAGAATGGGACAATCAAGCAAAATGCTGATGGAAGTGTAACGGTTGAAATTAACAATAATGGGACACTCCCTATTTATCCAACAATCAATATTATACCGACATCTGAAACTGGCTTTCTAGCCTTAGTTGGAGAAAACGGAGTACTTGAAATAGGAAATCCAGATGAAGCAGACACCACAACTGCAAAAAACCAAAAGTTAGTCTGTGATATTAGATCACAGGCAGATTTTGAAGCAAGTTTTGTACCTGATACGAGCTGGACGACTTCATGGCCAACGAACCTTGAAGGTATTCCCTTAAATAGCACAATCGGTTGGAAAGACGATGGTATTAGAATAAAAAGCATGGCCAACACAGACTTGTGGAATGGTGGGGTGCTTAGATATGAAGTTCCAAAGGATGAAGTTGGAAACTATGTAAAAGATTGGCATGCTCAATTTAATACGATTTTCATTCAAGAGAACCTTGCTCAATGCGGACGATTTCAAGTTTATTTTGCGGATGAAAACAAACAACCTTTGGCTTGCTTTGAAGTTTATAAAGGAGGTAGTGGAGAAAATGCTTCTTTAGAATTTTGGCTTATCGGTGGCGATAAGACCTTGAAACGTTTCAAAAACCATAGTTTCTCAGCCACGACTGGAAAAGCAGATAAAAACGGCTCTGCACTCTTTGGCCCAAGCCGAGGGGGACAAGCTATTATCAAACAGGGCAATAAAATTTCTTTTTATTGGAAAGCTGCTGCAGAAACTTATCTCATGGGAGCTGGGGCTGCATCCACAAAGCTTGCCTATGTGTATATTGTTTTAGCAAAGCGCCATAATTACCAAATGGTTAAAGATACAAGTCTACGTTCATTTAAGCTCATGAACCTAAATAATGAATTTCCAGTAGATATTTTAAATAAGTATCAACCTGACGATAAGATCACGGTGGATATGGCAAAATCTAAAATCTTTGTGAATGATATTGGTGCAAATTCCGATTTTATCACAGGCTCGAGCTTCTTTGCCATCCCACCAGGAAAAAGTCAAAAGTTAGAGCTTGTATGTTCCCCTTGGACAACAAGCCCACCTGATATTGAAGTGAGCTGGAAAGAGAGGTATTTATAATGCTTATTAGCATTCACGATCAAACATTGCAACGTGTTGGTTTTCTAAGCAATGAAAATCCACTGACCCCAGATTTTAAGAATGATAAGTTCCATCGTTATTTAGCTCAAGGGGCAGCAACCTTTGATTTTACGGTCAATAAAAGAAAAAATGGCGTACTACAAGATTATATGCAACATCTTAATGAGCATGCTTATTTTAGTTTTCAATATGAGGGTGAAGATTTTCTTTTTGATTCTGTGATTGTAGAAGAAAATGATGATGAAGTCACTTTTAATTGCTTAACCCTTAATCTTGAAATGCGGAATGAAGAAGTCAAGAAGCTAGATAATTCAACCAGTCATAATATTCAATGGTATTTTGACAAGATGGGACTGATTAATTTTGCTCAAATTAAATTGGGGAAAAACGAAGTATCAGACTCTACACGAGTGATCAAGTACGATTCAGAAGATACAAAGCTTTCTCGATTGATTTCTGTTATTCAAAACTTTGATGCTGAGTTTGAATTTGTGACAACACTCAAACGTGACGGATTGCTTGATAACATCACTCTCAATCTCTATAAGAAAAATGACGGAGCAGATATTCAAGGTGTCGGACAAAATCGTAATGATGTCATTTTAACTTTTGGAGAAAATATCACAGGAGTTTCACGAAAGGTTGATAAGTCTCAAATTTTTAATTCAATTTTTGTTACAGGTAAAGATGGATTGAATTGGAAAGATAAATCATGGTCTGTGAAGAATGCGGAAGGAGTAGAAGAGTTTTACAAACGTGCGGGAGAAAGCTATGCGAAAGCGCCACTATCTGCTCAAATGTTCCCATCTCAAATCCAATCTACAAAAGGTGATATATGGACCAATAAAAACAAAGAGACAGAATACACCTCTCATGAAGCAATGTGGGGTTATGCATTAAGTGAATTGAGAAAGAACGCTTATCCTTTGGTTGAATATGAAGTTCAAGCAACGAGTGGCGTAACAGTTTCAAGCATGGGAGACGGTACACCCCTTCATATTGGGGATACTGTTCGAATTCAAGACATGAATTTCATGGATTCAAATGGAGATGTAGGACTCTTCTTATCTGCTCGCGTCTCTGAATTGGAAATCAGCTTTACGAATCCCACCAATAATAAAATCACTTTCTCAAATTACGTCAAGTTGAAAAGCGAAGTTTCTGATGATCTCCTTGACCGTATGCAATCAATCATTGACCAGAATACACCCTATCGTTCTGAAATAATGACCACTAATGGTATTCAATTTAAGAATGGTACAGGAACAACTGATTTATCTGCACACATTTTCAAGGGAGCAGATGCAGTTGAAACTGTAGCAGATGCTTATACGTGGTTTAGAGATGGTACGCCGATGGCACAAACTCAAACCATAACAGTAAGTGCTACAAGTGTACCTGAAAAAGCAGTTTATTCTTATGAAGCAAAAATAAATGGTGCAGTAGTAGGAACAGCCTCCGTAACTATTACTAACGTGAATGACGGTAAAGACGGAAGTGATGGCATTGCTGGAAAAGATGGTTTAGGAATAAAATCGACAGATATTACCTACGCTATTTCTACAAATAGCACAACTCCACCTACAAGCGGTTGGACAAGTTCCGTACCTACCCTGACTAAAGGTAAATATTTATGGACAAGAACAGTTTGGAATTATACCGATAATTCCTCTGAAACAGGCTATTCTGTAACTTATATTTCTAAAGATGGGAATGACGGGAATGACGGTATAGCTGGAAAAGATGGTGTAGGTATTAAGTCGACCACAATTACTTATGCTAAATCAACCAGCGGAATAACACAGCCAACAACAGGATGGACGTCCACTGTTCCCACTGTTCCTGCAGGTCAGTTTCTATGGACAAAAACTGTATGGGAGTATACGGATAGTACCAGTGAAACAGGATACTCTGTAGCTAAAATGGGAGATAATGGCACAGATGGAAAAGATGGGGATGACGGAAAAACTTATTATCCTCATACGGCTTATGCATACAGTGCAGATGGGAAAGAAGGATTCACAACAGACTATCCCAATCTTAACTTAGTGGACGGAACTAGAAAACCTATCAGCGAAGATGGTGTAATAACTATCGGTGGCAAGGGTGGTGCAACTACAAAAATTGAATACGTTCCATTCGTGGTAGATGATAATCAAGCCATTGTAAATGGCATGAGAATTACAGATGATGGCAGTAAGACTGGTCAGACTCAATCAGGTTGGAATAGTGGTTCTAAAATAGGATATTCAGAAGTGAAAGATAAAAAAGTCACCTTGTCAGCCTATGTTAGAAATGATTCAGCAGTACCTATCAATATTGGTCTTCAGATAGGTATGTCACCTAATCCAGTCGACCAAGCAGACAATGCAAAATTTATTTCAAAATATACAGTAATCCAACCAAATAGCGGAATTATTAAATTAAGCGCAACATTGGATATCCCAGAAGACATCATACGTATATGGTATTACATATATACCAATAGAGGTTCTGGAACTGCGCCAACTGTTTCAAAACCGTACATTTGGTCATTTGCTGGGTATAAGGCAGAATGGGGTGAAAAAGCTACACTTTGGATGCCATCACTAAGTGAAGTAAAACCAGAAGATTGGCCAACATATATTGGGTCATATAGTGACACAAATCCAAGTACAAGCACTGAACCTAGCAAATATTCATGGGCATTGTTCAAAGGCAGTGATGGGGAAAAAGGAGACAGTGGAGATCCTGGAAAAGTTGTACAACAAGATACAGAACCTTCGGATCGCTTCAAGGATATGCTTTGGCAGTATACAGGTATAGCTCCACTTAAAGTAACAGGTATCACAGCTCAGCCTAATATGACCTATGTTTGGAATGGTACTTCATGGCAAATATGGTTTTTGAATCCTGCTAACCTGCAAGCAGTGAATGCATGGATCACGAATGCCATGATTGCCAATGCAGCTATTGATTTTGCCAAAATTAACTCAGCAACGATTGAAAATCTATCTGCAATAACTGCAATATTGGGAGATGTGTTCGCGGGTAAAATTACAAATGAATTTGATTATAAAGGTGATGATGGTAAGCAGTACACAGGTACTACAGTCTATGATTCCTATAAAATACTAATGGATTACACAATTGATGGTCAAGGTGGAATGACTTTGAGTCTTTCACCAGAAGGATTAATCATTAAAGGTAATACAGGGGAAGCAGGAGGAAGTTATGCACTAGATTTAACTAAAGGAGGATTAAGAATTGATGCAGGTCCTCTTGGAAATGTGGATTTAACTCCTGGTGGTTTGGTTTTCTCCTCAGACACTGAATTAAAAACACTCACATTAAATGGCGTTGTTACAGCAAAGGTTTATTACCAGAGAAAAAATGGCACTGTTTTTGTAAATGGTGGAGGAAATTGGGGTAATTTTGCAGATAATAAACCAAGAACTTTAGGTACCATACCAGAGGGATTTAGACCCCCAAGCGATTGGGGTGCTGGTATGAACCCTCAAGGTGGATCCCGATTGATGAGTGCACGAATTAATACGAATGGTAATGTAGAGATAACTGCTGATGCAGCTCAAAATAATGTTTATGGTCAATTTTCCATGAGCTATCCAGTTGAATAAAGGAAAAAGAGGGAAAAGAAATATGGAAGTATTAAAGAAAAATGTTTTTCAGTATATAGGAAGTACAGGTACCGACAATTGGCCTACAAGCGAGATGACCGCAAACATTGATGAGAATGGAAATTTTAAACTTGAAATGAGTATGTTTAATTCAAGTGAGTTCTTCAGCAATGAAACCCAGCGTGAAGATGTTATGGACTTTATGGTCCAACTTTTGGATAAAGCTAAAGAACTGGCAGCTCAATCAGAATCAGAAAACCCCGTTGCTCCTGTGGTGGAAGAAGGAGAGTAGCAAATGAAATTAAGTACGAAAGGGAAATATACATGCATGTATTTTTAGGATTTACATTAGCAGAGTGGGTAGCTGCAGTAAGCTTATTTACTTTCGTTTTCGGTGGATGTGCATCATTGATACGTTATTTCAGAAAGAGTATTTCTGATCCAATGACTCTAGCTATTGATGAATTGCGTGAAGACTTAAAGGAGTCACGTGAGCAGCGGAAAGAAAATGAAGGCAAGTTGTTTGGAATTGCGGATGATCACACAAAACAACTTTATAACCATGAAGGTCGATTGAATACACTTGAAACTATTACAAGTTCCAGTGTTATGCGTATCGATCGAGCAGAAAAAGAATTACAAGGAGAATAATCGATGTTCACAAAAACATTTTGGAAAGACACTGCGGAACGTGCAGTAAAAACATTTGCTCAGTCAATGGTTGCTGTAATGACTGCAGGAGCTACTGGTGTACTCGATGTAGATTGGGTAAATGCTTTAAGTGTATCATTGCTAGCAACGCTTGTTTCAGTGCTTACATCTATTGGAAGTGGAACAGTTGGTGATCAGTCAGCAAGTGTTATTAATCTGAACAAGGAGAACAAATGATAATTTTAGGACTATGGGGGCTGT